>Ga0209208_10000165_pt1 | contig 73758 bp, 59 predicted proteins | sample S1TSphfallax_3_FD_187694 | JGI IMG/M metagenome (GOLD analysis project Ga0209208, IMG submission 187694) | Host-associated microbial communities from peat moss isolated from Minnesota, USA - S1T2_Fd - Sphagnum fallax MG (SPAdes) (version 2) | ecosystem: Host-associated > Plants > Peat moss >... | reverse complement strand
AAGGCCCCATGCCAGATTTTGCTGGACTCCACAGAGGGGTGTAACCCCAAGGTAAGTGGGTAACTGAAGCACCTAGGTGGCATCCTAGGTGGCACACACCTGTGCCTTAGGCACGGGGCACACACTAATATATGAAAAATATTTATTGTAGCGACTTGATCATTGTTGCCACTTGCAACATCGATACCGTTCTGTGCACGTCCTTCACTTCTGCAGTCATGTCCGACAATACTTCGACAACCACAACTGCGCACGAGAAAGCTCTGAATCCGTAAATTTACAAGAAACTTGTTATCACTATAAACCGTAGAGCTGCAATTACGAAAGACTTAGAACCACAGTCGTCACATGGAAATCAATCTCTCTCAAGATTCCCCCTTGGACAAGATGAAGCAGCGACCGTCACCAAATGTAAGCTTTCTGCTAGACAATCAAAGGATGAAATCAGCTGCAGAACCATGTGCAAATAGCGCTCCAAAAATGGCTATAGACAAAGCTCAAGGACTTCGCTGTTGAAGCCTCGAAAATCAAGCGCTTAAAATAGATAGAGTATATGGATTATTCATCCCTTAGTTTTCTCTCTCTCTCTCTCTCTCTCTCTCTCTCTCTCCATTTTCTGCGCATTGATATGGGGTTGAACACTAGATTTTACGCGAATAGACGTCATGCTATGTTCACTTCTTCAGAAAAGAGAAATACAACTGCAGATGGTCACGAAAATCAGTTATCAACAGTGTTTGGATATTTGGATTTTGCGTGAAAGCATGACAATGTAGAGAGCTGAACTTGCTTTGTAGAAGTAGCTCAGAGCTTTTGGAGGTGAGTTATACACTATTTGATTGATAATATGGTGGATGCCATGGTTGGCATGATGATCCGAGGAGGAATCTGAGGGATTTTCTTTCAGCAAAATCCAAGTTGAAATCCAAGACTCTGAATGCTACATCTGTGACTAGAAACTCTTTGAAATCCTGGTGATTGATGCTCGTAGCCAGTGAAGATTTCAGTAAGAATTGCCAAATGCCATAATCGAAACCTAATTGCTTCCTAAGTCTTTTGGTCTTTCATGAATTCTAACTGTCTCTCTTCAGTAGCTTGCATGTTTCAGTGTTGTACAGCAAGAGTCACAGTCCATATCGATATTCACTATAGCCAGAGCGGCCATTGCTCATTTCCTGCACTAACAATGCCTTCAGACTGATGATGACAAGCATATCAATCTGGCAGCAAATTCATTCACTAAATCTTGCCTTCCTGAACTCTGAGGGCATTCTTACTGTTTTTGCTGCTGCCTGTTTAGATTATGGATTTCAGATGTTACAACTTGGCAGATGGGCATGTTCGGACCAATGATCTGACTAAGAGCTTCTTGGATTGGTGGTGCAGATTAATAGGCTCCTGGAATTTGTGTTTGAAGATTTGAGTGTAGAAATGGGTTTGCATTTCTCCAGTAGTTTGCTTTGCAAGGGCTGTGATTGCAGTGCAGTGATTACAGAAATATTCTCTCAAGTATATAGTCTTTCAATGTTGTGAGATGCTTCAAAATTTATGCTTCAAAATTTTACAGTTTGTTCTCTCTCTTTTCCCCCAGAAATGGAAACACTACAATCTTCACTTTCACCTTAGATGTGTAAGGTATGTCATGTCATCTGCTTTGAATCACTTCTGAATCACAAAAGTTGGGAAGCCCTCAGATTCATAAGGTAACAATGCAAAGCATGCACAACTCCAATGCAAAGCAACAATCATACTTCAACATTATAGACTTGAATAAATACAGATAAATCAGGATCCAGTAGACACTTAATGTGGTTCCCTTCCTTTTTGCACAGAGTTACAGCTTTGCTCTACCACCCAAACAGCTCATATGCTTCTATAGGTCCAAGATACATGAGAAAGAAATGGACCGATATGGGATTGATCAATATGTCAATGTATTTTCACTCTTACCCCAATTGCTCCACTGGCTCAGATGCAGGGATTCTGTTTATCTCATCCTGTTCTGCAAGTTCAATTGTTTTCACGTTTTGACCTTCCTCAGCATCTTGGATCTTGTATGCTGCAAGCTCCTTCTTCTGGTTGATTGCAGTGTCATATGATGCATGCAGGCCAAACAAGAAATAGTACACTAAAATAGCAGCAGTCCAGATTCCAAAGCGTTCGTATGCGAATTTATCCAGGGTTCCAAGAAGGAAGATGTTGAGGGCGATTGAGAGAGATGGAAGCCATGGCACAAGTGGAACATGCCATATTTTTGGCGTTCGTACTTGGGGTACAAACACAGCCAAGCCCAAGGTACCAAGAAACCAAATGGGTGAGAAAACAGCATACAGTATCGTGCCATTGGGACTCAAACCCCAGTACATCGCAACTCCCACTGAAGAAGCAATTATGATGAAGAGGAAGAAGAAGAAAAGTCCTCCATGTTTTCTGGTTGTCACTCCAGGAATATAGTAACGCCGAACAAGAATGCCAACAGCCACAAGGAAGAAGATGAAGAGGCTACTCAGTGAGAGTAGACTGCCAAGGATGTCTAGTTCAGTGAAGAAGGCAACGATTGCAGATCCAGTTACCATGATAGCTGTTGCATTGACAGGAGTTTGTGTTCGCTTGTTCACAATCCCAAACCAAGGTGGAATTAGATGACTGCGGGCAATATGTGTGAGGTATCGAGCTTGCCCCACTGTACCTACAAGCAACACTGTTGTAATCCCCTTCAAAGCTCCAAGAGAAACCACATATTGTGCCCACGTCCAGCCAACTGTTTTGAATGCTACTGAGAATGGAGCATTTGTATCAATCTCTGGTGTTGGCACCATCAAGCACAATGTGAGTGCCATGAGAACATATGCGACTGTGCATATTGTCATTGAGCCAAGCAAACCAATAGGAATATCCCGTCCTGGATTTCTTGTTTCTTCTGCCAGTGTGGACACTGCATCAAAACCTAAGTATGCAAAGAAGAGAATAGACGATGCACTGAAGATTCCCCGAGCCCCAAAGGGCGTGAATGGTGTGTAATTCTCTGCTTTTGCATGTGCCAGACCTGCTATAATGATGAAGGTAATGATGAACATGTTGGCAACTGATGCAATATAGTTGAAGATTGAAGTGGCCTTTGTGCTCCAGATTGCAATTGCAGCAGAGAGAAAGAGGACCACCACTGCAATTGGGTCAAGTTGATTGTAGCCAGTTTGGAGACTGGTCACAATCCGAAGTTGTGTTGGAGATTTGTTGATGAGAGTTGCAAAGTAGGAGGTCCAACCACGGGCAACTGCTGCACCACCAATAAGGTATTCAAGTACAATGTTTGCAGCACCAATGAACGCGATAAAATCCCCTAACTCGACTTGCAAGTAGGCAAAGGATCCACCTGCACAAACAAAAAACCCCTCATGACTTGCGGTTTCCAACAGACTTGTGAGCTCCCTCTTGAGACTCCCATGTTTTACAAAATAATTTTAGTGTCCATTCAAGCAAAGCCTGAAGCACCAAGCCCAATAGCTTTCAAACCTCTCTGAATGCACTTCATGGTAGATGTTACCAAGAGACAGTACTACCTATCTTACAGTACTTGTCCCTTCTCTATCCTTCTTCACGTGTGCAATTTCTTTATGTTTGCAGAAGGTTTCTCTTGACAACTTGTCTGTGTCCCTTTTGAATTCCAGAAACCTGAAGGATGCCCCTATTCCAAAGAAGGAAAGTAAATTCTTTCAGCTCTTGAGTTTCTCTGTTGTTGCTGCAGTTTTTTGGAATGCATCCATCTCCTGGAGTTATCTTATATTCATAAGGAGAACAACATTTCCAGGTGTTGAAGCTTGGGGAGCTTAAAAACCAGTGGTTTGATAGAAGGAGAGCTTGTGTGATCAGAAGAGAAGAAAAGCTTGGTTTGATAGAAGCCTAGGTCGTGTGCATGATGAACAGAGAAGAAAGAAAAAGCTTACCAGCCACAGGAATCTCGATAGCGAACTCGGTGTAGCAGAACACGGTGAGCATGGCGGCGATTCCCGCCAGCGAGTACGAGATGATGATGGCAGGCCCTGCTGTTTGTTTGGCTTCCAGTCCTGTGATGACGAAGATGCCCGCCCCGATGACGGCACCCACGCCCATCCACATGAGATCCCACCAGTTGAGCGACCGCTTCATGGCGGATCCGCTGCGACGCTTGATCAGTAGCTCCTCCTCCACATTCGCTCGAGCTAGAAACCTGTTTTTCAGCCTTTCCGGAGTTGCGAACAACGCCCTCCTGTAGTTGGAGAAGTTCTCGAACGACTCCTCAGGTAACCATTGGCTCTCTTTCGCCATGACGTGTACGGCTAAACGAGCCGCAAGAATGAAGTCTACGGAGCTCTCTCGAGCTTGTTACGCTGGTTCCTGTTCCAAAACAAGTTGATATAAGAGCCCGAAATGATTATTTCCTCCATGTACTCACACCTCTGTTTCATCACATGAAGTGCTCCATTCAAGCTCTTGCGAAATCGGAACAACAATCCAGTAAAGATTCTACTAGTCAAGAGCAACAACAACACTTGGAGAAAGAAATGAAACCGTCGATCTCATTGTCAACGGAGAGCAAGAGGTGCAGTTGTAACTGGGAGGCTCGAAAGCTTAGAGAGACCACAGGGCATGATGCACCGCATGCCGAGAATTCTCTCTCTCTCTCTCTCTCTCTCTCTCTCTGCTCCATTACTCAAGCGAGAATAAAAATCCTAATTGGTCGCGAGGACTACAGTTCTTTCCTGCAATTGGGTTGTGAAGAAGAAACCAACCTCGGTATTTATCCAGATCTCGCAGAAAATCCCAGCTGGTTGTTGTCCAGAGCTTTCTCTGTCCGTCGGAATTTTAGCTTCAAGCACTCACGAAGAGGCTCGCTCGGTGCATGCCGCAGCACCACTGCGAGATTTCTCCCTCCGGAAAAATCAGCACAACCGGTTAGCAGCAGATTGTTACAGCAGCAACCCAAAAGCGGGATCAGTGTCTTAGACAAGAAAGGGCTCAGATCATGCGGTATAATATATATGCAATTCTAGATGTGATGCAGCTGCACTTGGGGGGGGTGTTCTCTTATCTGCCGAGTGGTTCTCCAGAAAAGAAACTTGTAAAATGATGCTTCACATGAGGAGCTAGCAACTACTACTGCACCTTGAAGAAAAGGTCAGGGAAATGAATGATTAAACGGCAGAATTGTGCAACCAACTAGCAGCCTTGATCAACGAAGAGAAAAGAGCTGAATATCAGACTGTAACATTATCATCAAAAACAACAACAAAAGCGTTTGGGAAGAAAGTTTGAAGGGAGAATATGGAGCTGAAAATCAGACTATAAATAATCAACAACGGCAACAATAACAGTGTTTGCAAGAAATTAGGAAGACAATTAGACACATACAAAGGTGATATTATCTTACCTAATTGGATGCTGCCTTCTTCTTCTTCTTCTTCTTCTTCTTCTTCATCCTAGAGGATACATTAAAAGGTAGTCTACTTGTCATCATCCAGGTTCCTTCTTCCTTCCTTGTTCATTTGATGAGAGGTGGTGGTGGACCACCACCACCTTTTTCTTTAGTTCATCCTGGGTGACAGGGTCATGAAGTATGAATGTCTCCAAGTTGGTTCAAAGATTTTTCTAAGGGAAATGATTCGCCCAGAAAACTGTGTTTCGGTTAAACACAAGACTTAGACTTCTGTTCACAGCTTTCTTTCTTTTCTTCTAAAGACTTTCTGAAAAACTGTTTGATGCTCCCCAGTTACCTAACTATTGAGAGATAAGTTAATATAACTCAAGTTCTTTTCCAGCACATGGACTTGTAAGAAGAGCATCATGGCTAAATGGGTTTTTTTTAATTTACTTTGTTGCCTCTGCCTTCTAAGGAGAGACTACTAGGGAACAATGTCGTGTCCCCTTGGTCTCACGTATTGAGGAATGTTCAGCATGTGCCATCACAATTCTTCAGGGAGCTGCCATGCTTAGTCACAGTCCATCTCTTTCACACATACCAGTTACTGCACCTCCATCACTAGCTGATTTGTGGCAGAGGATGCGTTTTAAAGCATTAGATCTTCTACTGATTCCTACTGTTTTGATTGTTTTGATTTTCTTTTCGTGTGTTTACATTTGCCTCAGCATGCCTTGTACTTTTTGTGGATGGGTTTCCATCCTTATTTATATATATATAGTTTGAGCCCTGTGCCTAATGCACAGGTGTGTGTATTTGACAGTACATATTACAAATTACAACTACAAACTACCTTTCCAAAACCTTTCCATATACCACATTGCTAGGTTCTTTTTGGCAGAATTTATTTTCATTGTTTCAACCTGAAATTTATTTTTCTACACTTCTAACATTTTTTGTGAAAAGGAATGGCCATAATCGCCAATTTTAGAAAAAATAATTTAAATTCGCCAAATACATATAAAGCATAAATATTCTTATGTGTTTTATTCACTGTCATTTATATGGGTCTATAGCCTAATTTGGCTAAATCCTCTTTGTGGGATAACTAATCACAAAAGTTGAAAGAACGCAAACCCTGTATAATATGGTTTTTTTTTTCAAATTCATTAGGTAAGTGCAATGGCGAGGATCCCCAGCTTTAATTTACATTAAATGGCGACTGTCCTAGGCGGACAGTAGAGTTTTTTGTGCAATCCTGCCTAAATCTAAGCAAGCTACACGGACTCACTGTCTAAATCTGGCAAATTCTTCCTTTTTTTTTCTTTTTCTTCTAAGAAATATGGTGAATGTTCTGGAAGTTCTTTTTTTTAATTCCTTCCTAGAGGTCGCACTGGGTTATTTTTTGTCGCCAGTTGGCAAAATTTCGCCAAAAAAAAAGAAAAAAAAAGCTGCTGTATAATGTGACTTTTTACGCACACAGCAAAATCTTAACCACATGGGCTTCAGTGATGCCATCCATGGATGGATGACGATACGAATGGATGGAAAGCTTCACGATGTCCTTTAATATATGTAATTTATATTTACAGGGTACTTTCTCTCTATTGTGAGTTCATTTTTGGAGAACTTCCTGGAACATTTCCTGTTTTAACTGTTGCTGGTTCGAACTTGTCATACTAGTCAGAGCCGATGAGCTGCTCTTTTTTTTTAATAAATCATTTTGTTCCTTTCCAGGCATGGAAATGGAGATTCTAGTCATTCACCAGTTGAATATACACAAGCACCAGTCCCTGCCATTTAGCCCAGGTCAAAAATGGTCACAAATGGTGTGAAGAATAGAAATTTTCAAATGACTATTGAATATGCTGTTGAAAGGGTTAGTATTTTTATTTTGTGAAGAAAGGGGTGGACTGTGAACATTTCTTTTGGTCCTCTTGGGGTAGGATGAAGCAAATATTCACCTTGCCTTGGTGAAAGGATCCACCTTATCGAGGTAACATCATAGCTACATCAGTGAGGTGAATGGTTGATGATTCAGATGTATCTAGTCCTTTTTCTTTCTCTTTTCTAGACCTCCTTGAGTCCTTGTCTTTCCCAAGCACCTTTATTTGTCTCATATTGTTTCCACACAATTCAACTTGCATGTATATAATTAGTAAAAGGGAGGATCAAGGGGAACGTAGAGTAGTATACCTTTATCATTGCAGCCATAATTCAACTCATAATAATAAAATTCAAATTTTCAAAAACTTTTCAAGTTGCTTTGTGAAAAGTTTCAAAAATTTTAATTTTCAAATTTGGAAATTTATGGCTCATATGTACATTTGTCTATGAGCACCTCGTGATTCCAATAACAAGTACATACTTGAAATTAATACTTGTTTTAAATTATCACAATTAACTGACTCAGTAATTTAGCATCATTTAAACTATCCACTTATTAGTACCAACTTAACCACATAAATACCTATTTATAATAATATATGAGTGGAGAAGTTGAAAGGTTGAAATGAGGAAGTGAAAAATAAATAAATCTTTTTCTCAACTATTCCAAAATGGTAAAGATATTACGAAATTGAGCTTCTATTGTGGGGTGAATCGTAGATGATTCAGATGTACATAGTCCATTTCCTTTTTCTTTTCTACACCTCCTTGATTCCTCGTTTTGCCCAAGCACCTTTATTTGTCTCATATTATTTCGACACAATTCAACTTGCATGTATATAATTAGTAAAAGGGAGGATCAAGGGGAACGTAGAGTAGTATACCTTTACCATTGCAACCATAATTCAACTCATAATAATAAAATTCAAATTTTCAAAAAAAATTCAAATTGCTTTGTGAGAAGTTTCAAAAAAATTAATTTTCAAATTTGGAAATTTATGGCTCATACATCCATTTGTCCATGAACACCTCGTGATTCCAATAACAAGTATGTACTTGAAATTAATACTTGTTTTAAATCATTGCAATTAACTGATTCAATAATTTAACATCATTTAAACTATCCATTTATTAGTACCAACTTAACTACATAAATACCTATTTGTAATAATATATGAGTGGAGAAGTTGAAAGGTTGAAATGAAGAAGTGAAAAATAAATAAATCTTTTCTTCAACTATTCCAAAATGGTAAAAATATTACGAAATTGAGCTTCTTCTATTGTGAAGTGAATTGTAGATGATTCAGATGTATGTAGTCCATTTCTTTTTTCTTTTCTACACCTCCTTGATTCCTTATCTTTCCCAAGCACCTTTATTTGTCTCATATTATTTCGACACAATTCAACTTGCATGTATATAATTAGTAAAAGGGAAGATCAAAGACAAGGTAAAGTAGTATACCTTTACCGTTGCGACCATAATTCAACTCATAATAATAAAATTCAAATTTTCAAAAAAAAATCAAATTGCTTTGTGAGACGTTTCAAAAAACTTAATTTTGAAATTTTGAAATTTATGGTTCATACATCCATTTGTCCATGAACACCTTGTGATTCCAATAACAAGTACGTACTTGAAATTAATACTTGTTTTAAATCATCACAATTAACTGATTCAGTAATTTAACATCATTGAAACTATCTACTTATTCTGTCGCAACCCCACTTTGAGGCAAGTGTGAGGATGAGACTCACACTCCCAAAAGTGGGAACTTGGAGTCTTCCGAAACTCCCGCAACTTCAAAGTTCAATTGCAGAGGTCAAAACACCTTGCCTTGAAGTGTTCTTTATACCGTTGGAAAGGCCTTGAAGTGTAGATGTCGAAAATGGCCTCAAATGAGCCATTCGGACATTTGCAGCACAAGTTATGGTCGAAAGAAAGGCTGGGAGTCAAACTAGCAGTTTGACTCCCGACCACTAAAAGTCGAGAATCGACCCGACCCCGGTGTGGAGTGCGACACACCGTTGGAAAGCTCTTGAGGAGAGCTACAAGTTTGCTTCAGACCTCATCCCAATCCGAGGTCTGAGCTGGGAGTTATGAGCTCCCAAAGTCCCGGGAATCCAAACCGAGACAGTTTCGAGACTCTTCCTTGGGAGTCCCAGGAATAAAAGCCATTTGGATGCAAGTGCAGCTGAGCAACGTAGAGAATACTATATGGGGGGAGGTGGTGGCTTCCCCTGAATCCGGGCTGTGGCGAGTCAAGTGAGTCCGTGTTGCCCGTGGCTTGTCCCAACACCAAAGGTGTTTTCTGAAGGTGAACTAACCCACATGTGGTTGGTTTTGATGTAAGACAGAATAACTAAATAGTTGTCCCTCTTCCTAGTCTAATCTCAGAGCTTTCAGCATGCCCCTCTCACCCCCTTTAGTGCTGGAAGTTGGGAGCGGCACCAAGTTCCAACTACTTCTGCTCTTTAACATGGTTGGACCCTTTTTGGGTCTAATAAGGAACTTGGGGGCGCGTCACTTGGTATCAGAGCTCCGGTTGAGCTCGATTCACTTCTTGGGAATTTTGAATGGCACCCAAGAAAAATCGTAAGCAAGCTCAAGAGACCATGTTGGAGGAACCCATCGAAGATCAAATAGTCCCGCCGAAATCAATTAGGGAGGAAAAACCAAGAACTCGGGAGGACCAAGATGAGCTCGAAAGTGAAGAAGAGCAACGAAGCTCGGTCCTATTCACCCCGGAACAATTGGAAGTCCTCTTCAAGATGAATAGGCCCGACTTTAGTGAGTTGGTTGCGGCCTTCAAAAGGGGGTCATCCAAAAATGCGGGTTATCGACCGGCCAAGCCCAGGAACTTTGATGGTGCCTGCGACCGAAAGGTTGTGGATGCTTGGATTGTAGAGATGGAGGATTACATACATGCCGCCAAGGTTGGACGACATTCGGCCATGGAACTTGCCCAATCCTACTTGAAAGGCTATGCCACCACATGGTGGAGGACAGTGAGACAAAAGGAAGGGAAAAACCATGGCTACACTTAGGAATTCTTCAAGGACCACGTTGAGACCAAATTTGTCCTAAGGAACTCCGATTACATCTCGAGGTGCAAACTTCGTGACCTTGTGAATGCCACAAATGAGAACTTGAAGTAATATGTGAAGGTTTATTCCGAACTCATGCTTGAGATCCGGCACATGCATGAACTGGATCGTGTGTGCCAATTGTGATGGGGCTTCCAACTTGGGCTAAGCGAAAGCTTGAAGAAAATTGGCCCTCCTTATTATCCGAAGCCATCACGAATGGAAGGCTTCTCGAATGTGAGGCGGGCCGAAAAATCCGGGTTTCAGAAGGACAACAAGTTCCTTCGCAAGAAGCCAAGGCATGAGGGAGAATGGAACCGAGGGCAAGGAAGCCCAACAAAGGATAAGCCTAAACAACTCCAAGGCTCAGGGTTCAAACCCAAAGGGAACTTTGTGAAGAAAAAGGCTCCTTTCAAAGGGAGCCAACCCAAAGGAGATTTTGGGTGAAACCCAAAGGAGCATTTTTCAACTGCAACAAAGTGGGGCATTACTCCAAAGATCGTCCCAAGTCCAAAATGGGGAATGGGGGCTCTAAGGTAATCGCCCTCAATTCCAACCTAGCCTAACCTAAATGCAATCAACTTATTTTCTTGAAGGGGAAGATTGCTAAATGAGATGTGTTATGTCTTCTGGACACACGGGCTTCTCACAACTTCATAACCCAGGAAAGCACTGAAAGGATGGAACTCCACTTGGAGGAGCTGAAGGCACCCGTCGAGGTGCACTTCGCGGATGGGGTTCCCCATCCCATTACATTACAAGCTAAAGAAGTGCCTCTTCAACTAGGAAATTAGAAAGGAAAGGTGGACTTGCTGGTTTCCACCTTGGGTGGAATGGACTATGTTTTGGGAATGGAGTTCATCACCCAAAATAATGTGCTCACAGAAGGGCACAATAAGCTAGTTAGAATCCCATCTAAAAGTGGGATTGTGCGGGTGAAGGCACACGAATTGCCTTGTGTGGGTGGACCAACCATCCACTTTATGTTAGGAAAAGCCTGGAAAAAGGAATGCATGGGAGGCTATGGCATGATGTGTGTTATGCGGATGTTGGACGAGTTTGAGCCCAAGGAAGCCACCAAGTTGGTGTCTTACTCCAAGTGCATAAAGCGAGTTTTGGAAGAGTTCTCGAATGTGATGCCCGAAAAGTTACCCGAAAACCTGCCCCCGAGAAGACGAGTTGATCATGTGATTGAGGTGATGCTGGAAGTGGCACCTCCCGCCAAGGCCCCATATCGAATGAGCCATGAAGAGTTGAAAAAGCTTAAGGTTCAGCTTGAAGAACTCCTTGCAAAAGGTTATATCAAACCAAGTAAATCACCATATGGGGCACCCATCCTTTTTGTTCACAAGAAGGATGGGACGTTGAGGATGTGTGTGGATTATAGGGCCCTCAACAAGGCAACGGTGAAGAACCGATATCCTTTGCCTCGAATAGATGATCTCTTTGACCATCTCTCGGGAGCCAAGGTGTTTAGTAGGATTGACTTACATTCGGGGTATTACCAAATTCGGATTGCAGAAGGGGACGAAGAAAAGACCGCTTGCCGCACAAGGTATGGCTCATATGAGTTCTTAGTGATGCCTTTTGGGCTCACCAATGCACCCGCCACATTTTGCACTCTCATGAATGACATTTTCCAGGAATGGCTTGATGACTTTGTGGTCGTTTACATAGACGACATTTTGATCTATAGTGATTCCTTGGAGGAGCATGCGGAACACCTCCGCAAGGTGTTCCAAAAGCTAAGGGAATACAAGTTGTATGCCAAGCTTGAGAAGTGCGAATTCGGAGTGACGGAAGTGGACTTCCTTGGACATAGGATAATTCAAGAAGGTTTGAAGATGGACGAAAACAAAGTTAAGGCAATTTTGGATTGGGAACCGCCTAAGTCGGTTCCGGCCTTGAGATCCTTTCTAGGATTGGCCTCCTATTACCACAAGTTCATCAAGAACTTTGCAAAGATAGCCGCACCCTTGACAAACCTTTTAAAGAAGTCCGCCATGACTTACGAATGGGAAGGAGCATGCGACGAGGCCTTTGAGACCTTGAAAGGCATTTTGGTGAAGGCGCCAGTGTTGAAGTTACCCGACTTGACAAGGATTTTGAAATCCACTTCGATGCCTCCGACTTTGCAATTGGAAGAGTCCTAATGCAAGAAGGAAGACCAGTGGCATTTGAGAGTAAGAAATTAAGTAAGACGGAACGAAGGTGGCCAACACACGAGAAGGAAATGTGGGCCGTCATACATTGTTTCAAGACTTGGGGCCATTATATAGGCTCCAAAGATGTGGTGGTGTGGACCGACAATGTGACCTTGAAGTACTTTGCCACTCAACCCAAGTTGTCATCAAAACGAGTGAAATGGCAAGACACATTGGCGTTGTTCAATGTGGACATCCGGCATAAGCCCAGAAAGGAGAACATAGTGCCGGATGCATTGAGCCGAAAACACCAACTTAGGATGGTGTATGTGGGGGAGACAGAACTTCAAAAGGAAGTTCAACTAGCAAACCACCGGGATGCGTTTGCTAAAGAGGTGAAGCAAAACATTCAAAATGGAACCAAGTCCCACTTCCATTTATGAAATGGATTATTGTGGTACAAACAAAACCGACTCTATGTGCCAGAAGGGAAGATGAGGGACACCATCTTGAAGGAATGTCATGATGGACCGTTTACGAGCCATGGTGGTGCAAAGCACACCACAACATTCCTAAAGAATTCTTACTATTGGCCCAACTTGAAGGATAGTGCGAAGGAGTATGTGAAGACTTGTTTAACTTGCCAACAAAACCGGACCTTTAACAAGAAGTAAGCGGGTTTGTTGCAACCTTTACCATTTCCTGAAGGGTCGTGGGAAAGTGTGTCCATGGATTTCATGGTGAGCTTGCCCCCATCAAGGGGATTTGATGCCATCATGGTGGTGGTGGATCGATTTAACAAGATGGCACACTTCATTCCCACAAAGGATGAAGCCACGGCCCAAGAAATAGGAAGGTTGTTCTTCACACATGTCTTCAAGCACCATGGCCTTCCAAAGGACATAGTTTCGAATTGAGATCCAAAGTTCACAAGCAAGTTTTGGCGAGCCTTGTGGAAATGTATGGGGTCGGAACTCAAGATGAACACTTCGTTCCGCCCCCAAACCAATGGACAAACCGAAAAGGTCAACTTGGTGATCCAACAATTCTTAAGGAATTATGTGGTGATGGACCAACAAGATTGGGTGGACCATTTGGAGTTAGCCGAATTTTGTTACAACAACTCGGAACACTTCGCAATTGGGTCCACCCCATTTCAAATGGTGATGGGTAAGTCACCAATTGTGCCCATGACTTGGGCAACACAAGGACAACCTCCGAATGATGCAAGTGAAGAAGTGCCAATGGTCACACAACTTGATGAAGAAAGGTGGCGCTTGTGGGAGGTGGCCAAGGCCAACTTGGAAAAGGCGCACAAGAAGTACAAGGATTTTACGGATAAGTCTCGACGAGAGGTGAAGTTCCAAGAAGGGGATGAAGTGTGGTTGAACATCAAGAACTTCCGGTTGCTAGAAGGTTTAAGTCATAAGTTCTTGGGCCCATATGCGAGCCCATTCAAAGTGTTGGAAAAGAAACTTTCCGACACTTATAAGTTAGAACTACCGGAAAATCTTAGAGTTCATACCACATTTCACGTGTCTTTTTTGAAGTCGGTCTCCCGTGATGTCTCAAGGCCTAATCAAGAGTACAACTCAAGGCCCCCACCTGACTTGGTTCATAATGAACCAGAATTTGAGGTGGAGGTCGTGTTCAAGTCAAAACAACTAAGAAGGCGAGAATGGGAATACTTAGTTAAGTGGAAAGGATACCATCCAATAGAGGCATCTTGGGTGAATGAATCTGACATGGAGCATGCCCAAGAAGCCATAGAAGAATTCCACACTAGACCAGCAAAGAAAAGATGTAGAACGTGATGAGGACATCACCTTTCTTTTAGTGGGGCAAAGTGTCACATAAAATGTACCACATCAAGTTGCAAATGAAATAAAGGTTAAAAATTTCCAAGAGATTGTATCATGAGAATTTTGTATAAGTGCAAATAGGGTTGTCAAATGGCATTGGACAAATGGAACTATCTTGCATAGGCCCGAATCAAAATCAGACTCCTATTTGGGGTTGAGGAAACTTAGCCCCAAAAGATGAGGCAAGCAAGGTGAACTTGCGGGGACATGCACATGCTTTAAGTGCATCCCAAAGGGTTGGTTGGTAGTGGCGGCCAACACGGGAAGTCATGACCATGTTCGCGTACTTTAATCGTGTAGCTTGGGACTTGGGTTTTCGCAAAACCCAAATGTCACTTCTCATACCTTGATAAGCAAACCTTTTAGTTAAGGCTTGATTATTGTGATCAAAGTGCAAAGTTGGGAAAGGAGTCATGTCAAGTAGCTTAGGTCAAGAGTAGACTTGACTCAGGTTCCTCATGAAGGGAAAGATGGAATAGTTTCCTCCCAAATGAGGGCTTCGTCAATTAGGTTAGTTTAGGTATTTTGACAAAACATTGAAAGAGGGTTTTTGAGAAACCCTCTCGGACTTGTTAAGAAAGTGTTGGAAACTTGGGGACGCCTAAGTTAGCTTGAGACAAGGTCCAGCCACAAAGTTGGCAAAGAATGGCCAAGGACCCAAAAGAGAACAATTGCAATTGTGAGAGAAAATTTTAAGTGTCAATGAGGACATTGACCTCCTTGAGTCCTTGTCTTTTCCAAACACTTTTATTTGTTTCGTATTGTTTTGACATTATTCAACTTACATGTATATAATTAATAAAAGGGAGGATCAAAAAGAAGGTAAGAGTAGTATACCTTTATCATTGCGACCATAATTCAAATCATAATAATAAATTCAAATTTTCAAAAAGTTTACAAGCTACTTTGTCAAAAGTTTCAAAAAGTTTAAGTTGAAAACTTTGAAATTTATGGCTCATACGTCCATTTGTCCATGAACACCTCGTGATTCCAATAACAAGTACATACCTGAATTTAATACTTGTTTTAAATCATCACAATTAATTGATTCAGTAGTTTAACAACATTTAAACTATCTACTTATTAGTACCAACTTAACTACATAAATACCTATTTGTAATAATATATGAGTGGAAAAGTTGAAGGGTTGAAATGAAGAAGTGAAAAATAAATAAATATTTTCCTAAATTATTTCAAAATGGTAAAGATATTACAATATTGAGCTTCTATTTTAAGGAGTTGGGGGAGCAAAAGGGATTTTCATGCTAAAAATTATCCACAATTGCAAAAAATTGATGATGGGTCAATGAATTATAAAATTCCAAAAATAAAAAAACAATTTTGAGCGTACCCATGAACTAATTAATTGAAAGCATTATATACTACCATGCACAAAAATAATTATGATAACTCATTGGCCATCAATACTACAAGAAATTTTAAGTCCAACAAACTAATGTGAGTGAGATCTCCACCAATGGCGATCTTGTTGATTATTTCCTATTAGTGTTTTGCCTATTTGTGTTTTTTGTGTTTTTTTAAGGTTATGTCACAAAAAACAAGGGGAATACTTTCTGCAATGTGCACATTTCCATTATTGGACATCCATGGACTAAAATATGATTATGATACTTTTACTAAAGCATGACAATTCGGATTCAAACATTCTTTTTCTTCAAAATCCTAACAAACATCTAAATTCTATGGCCTTAATCCTATGGACCACAAAGGATTAGACACTCATATTGATTTATTCTCTAAGAGTCAACAAGTTGTTTTCTGTGGCTAGCAACTCATATCTAATAATAGAATCCCCATAGAATATTAATTCAACTACTTCAACATGGTTCAATCTCAGAGATTGGACATAAATTCGAAGCAGAGTCAGCCAATCCAAACATCACTACTTCCTAGCATCCCTTAAGTCCCAAAAACCTCTAAAGCTTTCACAAAATAGTAGGTACTTTTCTCAAGACAAAACACATTGCGTACCTAGTTCAAAATCCCCAAAAACATCATGCATGAGCTACCACACAACCACTCCAGAAATCCTAGACATGCTCATCCTCTCCTTTGTGTTGGTCCCTATAGAAACACATGCAACAACTCTGGACTTTTTCTTAACATTCTCAACACAACAGAAGTCTTCTAGTTGGGATTCTTCTCATTCAATTTTCTTGATCAAGTTTTGTTTCTACCTATTTACAACACCCCAAAATCAAAATCAAACCACTTTTTTTTTCGTCCTCATTACAAGCCTAATCACTTAGCTTCCCTTTTTATCACATCACAACCCCTTGCTTTCATTTCCTTAGCCTACCTCTAGTCCTCCTCCTCATCTCATCTCTTTGCCTCCCAAAATCCCTTTGCCAATCTCCTTCCAAAAATCTAATCCACAAATCTTTTGAAGTGTTTTCATTGGGTTGTAGAGATTGCATTCCATCCCAAGAGCTAACTCCCTTTGTCATGACCTGCAGAGCAATAAAAAACACACCAAAAAAAAATAATAATAATTTCTTTTCTTTTCTTTTTAGCACCACTGAGGCACTATGCCGCCAGTAGTCCAGTCACAATCTTAATTAAGGTTTGTAAACTTCATCCATAGAAAAATAGATGACATTGTTTTTAGGTTATAGTTCATCCCTACTAGTGCAACAGTTCAACATGAAAGGTTTTATGAAAGGTTTTGTGCTGCCAAGTACTTGCATTATTGTTGGTTGTTAGAATGTTCAAAAGAGCAAAGCCAATTCCATTGATAGTGAAGGTGGCATGGGAAAAAACATAGATATTTGTTGAAATGTTTTGAAATAGAAACTCAATGGAGTGAAAAGGAGATGGCATTAATTTGGTGAAGCGGAGAGCCTCCATCTCAATTGTGCTTGGGACAAAAAGATCAAGTCAATTGTGAACCTATTAATACTAGATTATATACAAATTGTGTCAGGAGGTTGATTGCTTTAGTGAGCTTCCCATTCCCCCACCACCCCCAAATGAAAATCAAAGAAAGAAAAAACTCCAACAAGTCATACCAGATTGTTCTCATTTTTTGCCAATAAAAAAGTTGCCACAGACTAGGCACTTTTGTCCCCCAATTATCAAAAAGAGAAAGGAGGGGGAAAAAAAGCCATGATATTGGGACCACAAGCTAAATTGGTCAACAAAAGTTATAGGAACCACGGTGCCCAAGGGTAAATTTGTCAAGGTTGTGAGCATGGGAACCTACGGGTTTTGTGAGAAGAATTGGAGAGAAGTACCATGCCCACTTTTACAATAGTAAAAAGTGTACACCTTCAAAAATAAAAGGAGAATAAATGCTTGCTGTAAGGATAAAAAGGACATTAGGCCCTTTTTACACTAAGAGAGAGGGCCAAAAAAATTTGGGGCTAACTTCCAGCATTTTTTGGGTTGCAAATTGGCCCCAACTTACTAATAAATGCTAGAACATTGATGTCAGGATATTAATAAATGTTGGAACACTAGCCCCAAGGAATGCAAATTGGCCTCCCAAATGTGATGGTATCTTGTTTTTCAGCCTTGGGGCCAATACAAAGCCATGAAGTTCAGCATTTTATTAGTAACTTGGGGCAGATTGAAAAGTTTTTTTCTATTTCAGCCTTGACTCCTAGTGTAAAGCTCTTGGGGCCGATTTCAACTTTTGCACCAATAGGAACGTTGCATTTGGGTTGAACATTGGCCATGACTCCTAGTCTAAAGCGGGTCTTATTCGCACTTTGGTAAAGTAGTCTTTGTATTGTTCTTCTTCCAGGCATGCTCACTGCTCAGCAATAGAAATGGAATTTTATCATAACAATATCTTGGTTTCAATTGCCAAGCTCTCATCTGCCTCATATACACCATGCTAGCATTTCACTTCCTTGCACAAATGTTATCACACTTGGACTTAAAATAGATGGGGGTGATGGTTTTGATTGAGTTTCAGAAATTGCAAGCTTCTATTATTTTAAGTCCAACTTTCATGGCTTGTGCTTGGCTTGTGCATCAGAACAACTGCAACTCAATGACCCAACACTTTTATTGGCCTTGCCTTGGTAGGCAAGGATATTGTGTTTAGATTCATTATAGAGTATAATAGCTTAAGGGCTTTTGGGCCCTAGGTAATAGGCCTATTTTTATATGTGGATTTTTGAAAGATGATATTTTGGCTTGTGTTGAAACTTGAGATTAATTACAGAGTCATAATATCTCAAAGGATTTTGGTTTCTTTTAGAGAAATTTTTAAGATTACATTTTTGCATGGTGAAAATATTTGAATTTCCATAAATCTTCTTCTGCCTTAAGATACTTTTTAATGAACATGGCGAGGCCGCAGTGTGACACATCCCTTGTTTTGGATAGGGTTGCTACTTGTTATGGTTAGTGTTATGGATGCAATATAGAGAGGAGACGAATGACTAAGTACACATTCATAAACAAGAGCCTCTTCATCCTACAGCTACTGCCCCTTGTGGGGATGGGCTTGCTAGTTACATCCAAGTAAATCTAGGGCTGTGTAGGCAGTTGAAAGTGGGGATGAGTAATGGGGGAAGTGGAAAAGGGTACGGTTTGGAAGGGCCAATGGCCTTATGAATTGGCCTTAAAGGGAGGTCATGATTTGATTTGCAGTTATTGAGGATGATGAAATATAGTGCTCAAGAGAGGGTTGTATTCGTTGAGTTCTTGAGTGTTAGCAACTTTTGGGAATTTGTTGTGACAATATGTGAAGTTGATGGATTGAATGCAAATTGAAGGGGTGAGATTGGTAGAAAGGGGAGGATATTTGGGAGTAATTGGACAAGATGAGAGCATTTTGGGTGAGAAAAAAAACACAAAAGTAACCAAGGGGCACCATGGATTTGGTTGAAAAATCAACTAAAGCAATCATTTTAAGGAAGGATCTTCATCTAGTAGAATGGTGAGTGAGGAGGAATTGTCAGATGTGCCATAATATACACCCATATTTCCCTTTTCTTTTCATTATCTTAGGTAAAAAATGATGATACCCAATTTTTAAAAATAATAATTTCATGCAACCAATTTTTTAGAAATTTAACATGCACTCAAGAAGGTCTAGTTTGTTTTCTTTTGATTCTTTATTTTCTTCTATTCAGGCTACATGTTTCATTACATCTGAATGGTGTAAACCAATGTTGGGCTGGTATCAAGAAAATGATGAGAACTGCCCAAGTTTTCAAGCTGTTTTCAAGCCGGTTCTCACCATGAAGACCAACAAATATCACAACTAGCAATATAGGCCATATTATCCACCTCATTCTGACACCAATGAAAATCGGTACCATGAGATGGTATTTTTCCAAAAACTTGATACTCAAGTCAAGTAAGGTAATGAAAAATACCTAAGTTTGGTTTTCAGTTTTAAGGGTCTAGTATAGGTAGGGCCTAGAGTCTAAGCTGGTTGGTGAAGTTTTTAAATAGGTTTTTAGACTACAGTTTCTAAGCTTTTATACTTTTAGGCTATAGTTTTCAAAAGTTTCCAATTAAGGTATCCAAGGAAATAGGGTTTAGCTCTTAGGGTAGTGGCCACGCATAGGTATATCTTACAAAGAGGCGCTTCACAAAGATAAATGGCCCCAAACACTTTTCATGCCTTTGACATTATTATTCATTCCCCAACTTTATTTTTCGCTCCTCTAGCCCTATTCTTTACATTTTCAACGTTGTTCTTTGTGCCTTTAGCTTTACTCTTCGCACCTCCAGCCTTGCTCTTCATACTCCTGGCCATGCTTCAGCCTTGTCCTTTTCACCTCTTCACTTTTCAACTTTTTTCCTCAAGCCTTGGATCTGCTTGGGGGTTTACTTGCAAATTGCCTAGCTCTTGTATCTCTACACTTTATTCTTGCTCCTTTGCATGTAATAGTCCACCCCCCTTTCTGCCTAGTGCAAGTTTCAACTCGAGGTGTCTTGGTTGTTATTGGATTAGTACAACTCAGGCTTTGAATCAATTTTTTTAATCAATACATTATTAGTTAGCTTCTTTGATAATCATGTTTGTTGGTTTGTGGTATTGGCATTTTTTTTTTGGTTGCTATTTATTACTTTTATTATTTGTTTTGTGTTTTTTTAATTTTTTTTGGTTTATATATTCTTTGAAAAAAATTAAAAAACAAAAAAAACATGCCATGCTTTGCACACTTTTGGTCATAGTGTGAATGTAATTATAGTTATTTGGACTTTTCGATGGGATATAAATCCCTAAGTGAGGTCATTTGATTTAATTTTTTGGATATGAGATCACACCATTTTCTCATGTTGTGTTGTGTCAAAAGTTATATATCATGAATTTCACAATTTATCTTAGCAAGAAAAAAATTACGAAAATGAAATTCAATAGAAAAAAAAATGTTGTTTTGGGTGAAAGCACATTACAATGTAAACAATTTTAGAGAAAACTAGGATTACATATAATATAAAAGTAGTAACATGTAAGATTTCACTCATTTTAAATTTTTTTGAACATCACATGTAGTTCATTTAAGCTTCAAACATAAAATAAGTTATTAAACCTACCAATATACAATTGATTGGTAGTTGTATTATTGTTTTAAAATAAACTAATAATTTTATAAACATTGATTTAGAACCCCTATTTTATCATAGATTATCATTTTTTATTAATTTTGAAAATCCATTTTTTTATTTGAAATGGTAAAAACAACATTCAACCCATTTACATCTTCAATCGAAGAACATTTTACAACCTTACAAGATCAAAAATTTCATCATTATAACATCATAATGTAGTAACAAATGTTTTTAAAACATTTGGTATGAATTTCACAACTTGAAAAGAAATTGATTTTTTTTTAAATATATTTTTTTTCGTGGTTTTTTTTTACATGTGCAAAATTTCATGGATAAACTACCATTAAATCTAGTCCTTCATAATCCTTTTGTATCATTGCAACATTGCAATAGGGTTGTTGCAAAAATGAAAATGTATTCCAACTACTAGTTAATTTGTTTATATTTGCTCCAATTTCATGATACAATGATATATTGAGATGTAAACCACCATTTATTGAAAATTTTATTCACAATTTTTTTTCCAAACATCCACCATGATATATCAAAGTTCCACAAGTATCGAAAATTATCAAACTATCATAGTTTTTTGTTTACACCATAATGTGTTTTCACCTTTTTCACTAAGTTGTGAAAGTATGATGCTTAAGTCAAAAGCATCTATTTCCAAAATAAATGGTCTAAAAACGTGCGAATCAAAAGTGGGGTATTCATCAAAAAAGTTTTCAAAGATTGAAAGGCAAATTCCATTTTAGATCCCCAAGCAAAAGTTTGACTTTTTTGAGTCAAGTGAAAGGAGGGGCATTGTCAAGGAATAATGTACAATGAAACACCAATAAAAGTTCACAAATGTAAAAAAACATTGAACATCATGAACAAAAGCTAGGGTAACCCAATTCACAATAGTTTGGACCTTATGAAGATCCATGCAAATGCCATCTCCAAAAATAATATAATCATAAACATCCACTATTCACATTTCTTCAACTTAATGTAGAATCCAACTTCTTTAAACTTATCCAAAACAAATTGAATATGTCATTAATGTTCCTTCATGTTCTTGGAAAATATGGGATGTTATCAATCTAACAAACCATGAAATCATCCAAATATTCATAGAAAACATCATTCATCAAGTGTTGAAAAATAATATGTGCATTAATAAGGCCAAAAAGCATCACCACATATTCAAAATGGCCATAATAAGTTCAAAAATCATTCATCACATTCTCGAATATGCATTAAATTATATGCACCACATATCAACCTTGGTAAAGACTTTAACATGACTTAATTGATCTAACAAACATAATATCATAAATAAAAGATATTCCTTATTGATGGTGAATTAACTTAGTTCACATATCAACAACATTCATAAATAACCATTTTCTTCTTGAAAAATAAGATCAAAGTGGTAATTAAAGACTTAAAATGCCAAATGAATCCTTTATTGAGATTTTCATCAATATACTTTCAAAATGTCGTCAGTTCATCTTGGGAGAAGTTGTAAATGGGTCCAAATAGGGGTCATGTTCTTTCTTAAAGGTCGATCACACAATTGTATGGTTGATGTTTAAACAACATGTCAACATTTTTCTTTTCAAAAACATTTTTGTATGTTTGGTATATTTTTAAAATCTCATTTTGATTCACCTCAAGGTCTTGTGTTAAAAAAACATATATCAAGAATGCATTTATTTTTTTAATAGCTTACATGAAATTTCATCTTCCCACAAACAAAAGCTTTGAATGTTTGGGTTTTTGCACGCTTTTAAGCTTCTTACAAAACGCAAGATTTTGTATACACATATCAGGTTTTGGATCATCTTCTAATGCACCTAGATGGTAATCTTGATTTTCACCAAACCAACCTATGGGCAAAACCTTGCATTTTGATATTTCTTCCTTTGGTAGTTCAAAATAGAAATTCCTTTTATTCCAATCCATTTGTAAACTGTGTAGAATGAACTAAAATAACCCAATGATGATATGGTTTGTTGGAGATGAAATGACATTGAAAACAAGTTTGTTTCAATGCAACCCAATGGTAATCTCCAATGCCTTGTTTTAGGCATCATGAATTTTAAATAAAGACTTCAATCATCGATAACCTCCATTGCCATCAACATGATCTTCTTCATTAGGGGTAGTTTTAGTTGTCACACTAAGCCTTTATCAATGAAACATGCAAATGCACTAAAATCAGGCACAACTTTAATCTTCATTATCATAGACTTATTACATTTGATTGTGATTAGCATAAAAAACAAGGTGTTGGGTTTGAAAATAGGTTAGGACCATTTTGATCAAATCATCCATTGAGGTCTAGTCTCACATTGCTTACTAAAATTAGATATCCTCATTTCCCAAATCTTCAAGATGAGGGGTGTTGATAGAAATGGCCCTAACCAATGAGTTATGTGTTACATTTGCTTCTTTGGACAATTGTTAGTAATTTGACCTAATTATTCACAATACAAACATAATTTGTTTGCAATTCATCATTGGTTTTCTTATTCCATGAGGGGTTTGAATTACATTTTATCAATTTACATGGAAATGTCTTTTAATGCAAATGCCATCAATGGGGATAATTTGTTCAACATGAAAAAAATTTATAGTGGTGACAACTCCCAACACATCTCATGATGTCATTCAAAAAACCTTTTGTCACATCAGATAATTTTGGGCAATGGCCTGATTCAATGTCATAAGATTTAGCATTATGATTAATAAATCTTTAACATCATTAAGTAATCCAAGTTAAAATTGACTCATGAATGCATTTTCATCCCACAAAATGTTGCGTGCCAATTGTCAAAACTTATATGCATACACAATTGTTAAGCAAGGTCGTTGGCCAAGCAATCACGACTTGCTTGTTGATGTGCCCTCCTTGTCTAAATCTTCAAAAAAGGCACTAAATTTGTCAACAAAATTTGCTTCAAATTCATTCAACAATGAATATTGACACTTTAACAAAAACAAATCACATTAAGGTTATGCCTAATAGCAAGGTTCCAATAAGACCAACTTGGGCTAGGTCACTTGGGTAACAATGTGGGTGCTATTGAATGACTAGATGCATTTGGTTGAAAAAACCTTGAAACTTTGAACACATCCCATCAAAACTTGTTTTGCAATTCTTTTATTCAAGGTGGTGTTGTAGGAACACACCCCAATGATGTTGATGTTTTACATACTTTGGAAATGAACAATGGACTTATGAAGTGATTAACTTTCTTGTTGCATGTGTCCAAATGCAAAAGGATTTCTTTTATAGATGTGACCATTTTTTTTTTGTGTAAACATGATTATAGAACATATAAAATGTGACTTTGACAAGAGGTGGGTGATCCTCAACCACAATTCCAAAACATGAACAATCCACAATATCTGAAAAAAATAATTACAATTTGAAAAAGAAGGGAATTCACATTTAATTCCAAAAATAAAACTCTATCGATGACAAAAATATATGTAGAATGGGAGTTTGTTGAAATTATCATGGGCATGAAAACTATGAAAACAAATGATGGAAAGATAAACCTAAGTCTAAATCCAAACACAAAACATAAGAACTAATGCAAAACAACAAAAGGCTAAAAAGTAAAAAACATGAAGTGTGTAAACAAAAGTTCAAACAATCCTTTATTGTGATAAAACATGAAAATGTAAACACAAAAGGAATAGAAATTGTTATGAAATAAGATCGTACTTCAAGCTAATGTTAAACAAACTAAAGGTAATGGGGGTCTTATTTTTTTATTTATACCCCTATGGGGACCTAGCTCAATGAAGCTTCCATGGAGGTTTCCATATGCCCACTAAAAAAGAAAGATTTTAAAGTGACTTTTTAATCACAAATAATTATTGGTTATTTTAAGTTATTTTAATTTAGGTTGTTCTAAGTTATTCCACGTCAAGTTATTTCATGTTATTATACTCTTTTTTTTTGCTTAATTTTTGTTGTTAAAATTTTTTAGGCTATTATCAACTATTATAGGTTATTTTAACTTAGTTTATTCAAGGTTTTTTTTTTAATTCTAAGTTATTCCACCCTTAATTAATTAATTAAATTTTAAGTTACTTTAGGTTATTGTACTATATTCCATGTGATTTTAAATTTTTTTATCTTATGTTATTATAACTTATTATAACTTATGATCAAATAGTTTAAAATATAACCTAAAATAACCTAAGGAATAATTTTAAATAACATAGGGTATAATTTAGTACATTTTTAAAGACCTTCAAGTATAACTAAGGGTATAACTTAGAATAACCCAAGATATAATTAAAAATATTCTAGGTTCAATATCCTAAAATAACTTAAAATAAAATAATTTAGAATGATGTAGCCTACAATATTTAAAACATCATTAAAAAAAATCTAATTATTATAATTAATTATTTCAAATAGTAATGAATTATGCCAACTAATAGTGAAACATGATAATTACATAGTGAACCTTTAATAATAACACTTAATCAAGGTGAAATGATTAAGATGGGATGAATTTAATTCACTTTTAATGTCCTATAATGATTTAAGCTAATGGACTACATCCCCCTTTTGTACTAATGTTTAAACATTAATGCACCAATAGTCCCAAACATAGGATCAAAATGAACAAAATCTTTTGTAATGTGACTAGACATGGCCCACCTCCTTTTCACCTAACATGTTTTCCAAATCCTTGTAGATTGTCTTTCTTATGTTGTAACTACTTTTGTGTTGAACCAACTTGCGGTCATTGGTTACTTAGCAAAGCATTCCATATTGCCATAAGCATGAGTTGAAATTAAGGGATGAAACTAAAACTTCCACCTTGTGTAAACAATGTGATGAAGGATGATAATGGAGTTGTTTTTAAATTAACAACCTGGGGCCAGATCTAACATCAAAAACCTAAAGCCAGATCTAGGGGTTCTTTGTTTTTGAAAATTTCAAAAACCCAGATCTGCAGGTTATAACACAATCAGAGAATCTTCCCCTACACTGGTGTAAACGTGTAAACCTGCCAAACTTTATTGCAATAAAACATTTCAACAAGATGAGAATGAGAGGGACAAGCAAAGGACACAAATCTCGTCAAATTGTCTACATAGTCAAAGAGATGACAGAAAACACACCTCCTAGTTGGGTTGGTGGGTATCTAACCAATTGTTTGCTTCTTTTTCTCTTGCTTTAGAGAAATGTTTAATCCCAGGTATCTTCCCTGAATCAGTGCAAAATGCACTTTCTGCTAGTTGACACTTTAAACAATGGATATATTTTGTCTTCTTGCCTAAGGACAAAACACAGAGGACAAAGAAACCAGTTGAAATTTTGTGAAGTTGACAACAAATACAACCATGAAGTTTGTCATTTGTCTGAAAGAAAGCAAAGTTGGAATGAAGTTGAAAACTCAACTAGGAGCTCATTCATGATTAGCTCATGACTAGCTCAATGAGATCAAGTTCAACTCTTGTCAGAAATAAAGGAAAATGTTTGGGAGTATTTTTGACTCCATAGTACAAACATTAAAAACTCTTTAAAAGACAATTTCAACTTTTGTCTGCCAGAAGTTGAAAAGTTTGGGTGTAGCTGGACTTGTCAGAGAACCAAAGGCATCAACAAAGAGCCAACAGCGGTACTTCCCCTTTTACACTAGTATTCAATGTACACCACCTGAATGTGAGAATTCCACCTAAATATTGGTTGTTAGTGAAGATACAAGATACCTATGTAGCAACTAACACATAAGTATTAGATCAACAATTTGTTTTGCACCTCTAAATTTGAATCCAAAGTAAGAAGGGGTTTGTCACACTGTGGTCTTGCCATTCATATTAAAAAGTATCTTAACTTGGCAAAAGAAGAATTATGGAAACTCAAATATTTCACCATGCAAAATATAATCTTCCAAAAATCCTGTAAAAGAAACCAAAATCCTTCAAGATATCATAACTCTATAACTAATCTCAAGTTTCAACACAAGCCAAAATATCATCTTTCAAAAATCCTCATATAGACCTATTACCTAGGGGTCAAAATCCCTTCTACTATACTCTATAATGAATCTATACACAATATCCTTGCCTTGGTAGGCAAGGCCAATAAAATCTTGGAGTATTTACAGTGATGCTAAACATTGTCATATTCTTCTAACAATGTTAATTAAAGAGACTCAGTATCCGTACATCATCCTAATGAGCAAATGTGACAAAATACCTAATGTAATGAAAAGCTTGCTAAATCTATGGCATTGAACATAAAGAGCTACATACTTGACCCAAATACACTTTAAATACACTTCTTTTTGCCTTGATGATGAAGGGATTCCAAACCATAGGCATAGCATGAAAATGATCAAATTGCTTCCAAAATCCCATGTCTAGGGGTCGTGAAGATTGATGATGCATAGTACTTTGAGTGTCCAAGTGACGTTAGAGATGCCTCCCAAGTTGTGGGACCTCTTCCTCCACCAGAGGTTTTGCACAATTTCATCCTTTTTCCCCACATGTAAGGCATAGATCAGGGCCGCAAATCTTATTCGTACCTTTGGTTGAATATATATCTTTGATTGGAGTAATGCTTTTCACAAGCATTGCCAACATGTCTTACAAGTGTTTCCTTCTCTGCACCCCATCTGACATGACATTTCAAAAATCACCTTACATTTGACAATTCAAAAAAATTCACCAAAACTGGAAATTCCAAATTTGGAAGGTTTAATCTAATGATTTTTTTGGGCAATTCTTCTTGTCACACCAAATATCAAAAGTGCCCTACAATCCATATTATTCACAATATTCCACATGAAATCATGGTGCATCAATTTAGCAAATGAGAAAATAACATACAGTGTAGTCCCAATACACATGGACACGGATGTACTTGCATTAAGACTATGGGTTTGCAGCATTAAACATTATAGCATTAACCAAAGACTTAATATTTTTAAACATGACATCCCTTAAACCTAAATTACTAACAGTACACTGATCCAAATAGTAACAACAAGTTGAATTCTGTAGAAGAAATTCAAACCTTGTTGGTTTTGGAGATCTTGAAACAATACAAAGAAACAAAGTATTACTTGGACTAATGGTGGTAATAATCTCTATAAGATGGAAATTGGCTTATATGGAAGCATGTGGATCGCATTTGACCAGAAGTCACAGGAAAATGAAAGCATGAGTCAGCTAAGAATGAAACCATGAAAGTAGGCCTCATCATGTTAACAAGTGGTTCATATATTTGACTCAGTTTTTTTCTTTGGTGCGAGCACCCTCCAATTTCACCTTTCGCTGTAACAGGCAATTCTGGCTAGTGTATTTTTTCCTTTGGGTAGTGCAGTTTTTCTCTCAGGGATGTCTCTTTTACTTCCCTTTTCTCAACCCACAATATTTGTGTGATGGGCATTGATGTGTGGAAAACCAACCTTAGCTAAGGTTGGCTTAGCACTAGGTAAGGTGTTCCACATGGGGATGGTTGGTTGCATTGAGCAAAATATGTGCCAGTTTAAGAAATCTGGGTACACCATGTGTAAATGGTGTGTTTGATGAACATCCTTGACACACATTGAACCAGTGCATGTTTACCACACAATGTGTGCATCCCAGAAATAGACCATGTTTGCACATTCTCATCCCTGGCTTTAAGGAAAAAGCGGTTGTGCCAAATGATTAAAGTGCATTATTCTTGCAAGCTAACTGCAACTTAGAGAGCAACAAGTGGAGCCACAAACTTAAAATCATTGGGGTTTTTTGTGCTTACAAAATGTTGTCAATTTACAGGAGGAATGGAATGTGCACTTTGTTATCAAATGTTGGAAAAGGTTCCTCACAAGTTGAGAAGAATCTCCAGCTATGAAGCCCAGACTGAGGGAGTCCAGCCTGGTTGATAATGCAGAGTACCATTGGTTGCAGAAAGAAAACTACCTTACATTGAAACGGAAGAAGAACACCAGCAACCAACTGAAAATATTTTGGTACAAGCTGGCCTCTCAGTTACTAATAATGATCCTTCCCAAATTCGCAGGAGCTTTCATTGAAATGCCTCCCAAATTGCAGGAAGACTTTCATAGTTGGATGGTAGTGGCAGGTAGCATTGTGCACACTAAAAGCATCTCAATCCACAGCAATGTAAGTTGCCTATACACAATGCTTTGCATGAAATATAACCTTTAAATAGCATGAAATAGAATTGGAACTTGTAAATATGCATATGATACAATGATAATGGCCTATACAGAAGTACACAATACTTTAGACAAAATATAGCATTTTCTTAAAGTGAAATTGAGTTTGGACTTGTAAATATGTGTTAGACATTATGATTGGCATTAAAATATTCTCTCAATTTATACAGTCCAATTTTTCATGTTTATGGGTGGGGATGGGAAAATAATCAATACTCTATATGGGATGTGGGAAACATTGCTAGAGACTAGAGATCTAGAGGGGGGTGTAGGTGGAGATGCTCTAAGACACCACCTATCAAGGCAATGTGAATGTGTTTAAATGGGTTAATAAAGGTGCCAATGATGCTGTCATGTTTCATGCAAAAATCTTGGAAAAGTTGGTTACAAATTGAGAAAAATCTCCAGGTTTGGTGCTTCAGCATCTTGTGCCAAGTTGCTAAAGAATCAAGATCCCCTCTAGATGGAGGGGGCCGGGCTTTGATTCGTACCTCATTTGGCTCTTCTCCTTTGCCCCTATTGGAAAGCTGTTTCCCAATGTGCTGTCCTCCTCAGTGTCGAAAGGCCAAGACATTTACATACTCCCCCATGGAACTTCACTGGGTCAAAGCAGCGGCCTGTTCATGGTTCTGTCACAGGTCGGACAGGTGTTGGTGGAAACATTTATTTAAAACTATATTCAAATCCAGTTGCAAATAGTAGTTACATGTATTACCAACAAAACTCAATAACTTAAATTTTTTTGTAACATGACAAAGCAGAACATGAGATTCCCATGCAGAACATACAATGCAAGTGAGCAAGAAATGCAACTGTGAAAAACCATCTGGAGTGTGGCTCTCACCCTGTGAAGTTCGCTCAGGAGTATATTGTCCTGCCTGGCAGGGGTTTGTTAGGAAAACCCCTGACCCACCACGTTGGATGCTGGCTTTTGGAGTTCAATTTCTGAATTTACAAAGCACCTTTTCACTGCATTGAACAGGTATTTGCACCATGTTTGGGGATTTTTGTACTACAAGCCTGGTATGTGGCAAGGCCCTTAGGGCAAAGTGCTGTTCCATATGGCAGCAGCTAGTCTACTGCCACGGATTATGTAACCCAGCAGCCACCAGTGCACCATCTATTGGAAACTCGTTATGACTCAGTTGTGGATGGATAACAACTGAGTTATTGAAGTTCCACTTTGGCAACATATCCTGTAGACCCTCCTATTTCCCCTTCATTATAGGCAAGTTTGGTAGGGAATTAAGTGGTTACTACCTAGGTATCTAAATAGGTAATGCACTTGACGACAACCAGATAGGTATACACATGTAGATGGTTAGTACCAAGCCAAAAAGTAGAAAATCTAAGGTACTTTGTCAACATAACAAACCCATGCATAGACCAATGAGGCCCATGACTCAAAAGTTCCACCATTCTTGAAACCAATATCTGCACAAGAGGCATGTCATTCCAGAGTGTTTTTTTTAATGCGATCTGTGGATTTTCCTACATTAGACAAAGCCCAAAATGTTATTGGCCTAAATTGTGTCATCAGGGATGTGTTAAGTTGATAAACTTTCCCACATTACACAAAGGCTGAAATGTTATGGACCTCAATTGTGTGATCAAGGATTTGTTAAGTTGCCAAACAACCATTCAGCATTGTTTTCTGCACGCAGCAACAGGAAAATCTCTTTGGCTTTCATGAAACCTACAAAAATATTTCTTCACATTCCTCCTTGGAAACAGAAGCAAATTATTCTCTCCCTATTACATACAAAACTCCCTTATCAAGTTTCCTATATTCTTAACATCAAGCTTCAGACTACTAGATCCTCACAAAGCACCAGTTGTCCACTCAGGCTACCACTTACTGCATATCAATTTCTCTGTATGCTATCTTTCAGTTGCACCAGCGGCACTCACACCATAGATGCATTCCACTGTCTGCACCCAGTTTCTTGACAGGCATACTTGGATTGCATTGTCAAACTACTGAAACTCGAAGCACAGTCCAAAGGCACCAATCCCAATCAAGACCTAAGAAGGGCTTGAATCGGAGAAAGAGCTCAATGTGGAGGTACAGTTCTCAATTTACTGTGTCCAGTGGGAGGGAAGTTTACCTGCCATCATTCTGAAAGAATCCCAGTCCCTCTTCTGGAATGCACATTGCTGAGATGGCAACACCAAAAGTGCACTACTCTCTTTCAGTTTGAAAAGCACTCCCAGTTGTGGCAAGTCATTCGCCCGTCTGACAGATTTCTAATGGCATGACTTGAGACCACTCCTTAGAGCAATCAGCTTTCCAAATTTCCTTCCAAGAGAAGTCAGAGCAAGTTATGTATGTAAGACATGAAGCCAGCATTGCTGCTACACCTAGTTTTAAGGAAAAGGAAACTGCCTTCACCGTTAGCTGCAGTCCTTCATTCATATGCTAAAATGCATTCGCCAAGTAAGAGCAAAGGAATGGAACACTTCATTCAGAGTAATGCCATTTGTGCATCCATAATGAGGAGGCGCAAATGGAGGTACAGCTTCCTCTTGAAAGACATCTACACAAACTTGATAGAAACAGAATGTTTCATGAAAATGTGCACATCAAGTATAGCAGGCTCAGGTAATCCTGATGGAACAGCTTTGATCATCCATCATTGATGCCAGGTGTCATGGTGGCACATTTGTCAACTTGAAAGATTCGAAGGTCATCAATGGTTGAGCAGTCTTTGATACACAGGTTATGTTCATTTGCCAAGTGCAGTAGACATAGAAAACATATGTGCACAGAGATATCTTCTTGGGCAGCTGCTGGACAAGCCTCCGGCAGGACATCCAGCAGTTCTTGGAAGGGAATCCCCTCTTCATCCTCACCAGTATCTTCTGCCTGTGAAAAGCACAGTAACATCAAGTGAGTAACAGATTAGGCTTGTGAAAACATTTCATGGGTACCTTAGGCATCTCAGCTATGTGATTCCAAGGGCTACTAAGCATAAGCTTTCATACATTCTTCATTAGGTCATTTGAATGGTTGGATACATTATTCTGATGAACACATGACCATCTCAGCATCTGTAGTCTGAGAGTGGCCACTATCAGAATACATGATGCTTTAGAGTACTTGCTCCAGCATTCTGCAGGATCTATCTAACACTACCAACAAATAAACACAGCACACATATCCAATCATTGTTCCAAACTTCACAGAATCCTCTTGATGTGTCACCAAAGACAACTTTTTTAGAAAGACTGAACACTAAACAGTAACTTACCATATCTGCAGAAATTTGTTTGTGTTGAAGCCCTTCCCACAATGTTGCTTTCAGCATATGCACATCCACTTGCTTCGATGTCTTGTTATAATTGATGCTGATCTTTTGGACCTGTTTTCAAGCAATGTTGTGAGTGAATTGGCAGCAAAGAGAAGAATGTGGAGCAGCATTACACCAAAGAAGGATGAGAATATGATGTATTTCAGTGCAGAGTTCAAATCAGACTGCATTATGTCAGGAACAAGCACCTTGTGTGGTACATTTATGAGCTCATTCTCAAAAACATCATCCACATTGCCACAGTCATCGTCATCAGGCCAGTCACCATCAAATGAGGGAGCCCTTTCATCATTCCCTGAGTCCACCTCATAATCCTCCACACTAAGTTGCTTTGACCTTACTCCCTCTGCAAAAGTTTTAGGTGTTATCAGTGCTCTAGTAATGGGAGCATGATCTACATCAACTAGACACCATTGCATTTGCAAAACATGACAAATGGAAATAACATGAAAACACACCAGACATCATTCTACCACATTTAAAACACAGTACAGATCAAATAAACCTTTACCTGCCTTTTGTCTCCGCCACTTTCCAATGCACTGCAAGTGAGAGCACATTAAGTATCAGTGGACTCATAGGCAGGGAACCCCATGCACTCATGGGTATCCTGTGATCTGATAGTGAGAAGAATATTGCCAGGTGCTACAAAACATCTGTGACACAGACTTAACCAAACCCTAGGGGCTGCTGGGTAAAGACTGCAAGCACAACAATTGTGCACTTGAGGCAAGCAATTAGGAATAATTAGATGCATACATCACCACCTCCAGCCTTTGCACTAACAGACATCCAGAGGAAGGCAGCAAGAGGAAATCACATCTGAGGTGATAAGCAAATGGAGGATGGCACAGCACATGTACTTGACACCAAGCTTTCTATGCATTGGTGGTCATGGACCCTGCACTTAGATTGGAAAGAGGAATGACAGTGTTAGGAACAGTGGTCACTACCATTGTATGGGGATCTGGAGCAGCTCACTGTTTTGAGTCTTCTTCCAACACTCCATGCATTTTAGACAATAGGTATAATGACATTACACATCACAGTCCTCATTCCATTTTAATCCCTCGTGAGTGGAAAAAATTTAGCCAATGCCAATGCTTTGTCTCACTTTTTGAACCACATTTTGTATATGTACATCCTGGTCATAACTTGACAAGAATTCAACTTCCAAGATACATTTAGAAAGGCAGAAAATGATATTTTCCTCACCGCTTGCCCAAATAATGCCCCTGAGGCTTTGATGATCAATGTGTGTACATGTCTACGTATCTGTGCGTGTGTACATAGTACATACATACATCCCACACACATATATATGTAGCAACAGTAAGAGAGAAAGAGGGAGGGACAGGGAGAGAGAGATACCTGGACAGAAGACTGAAGGAAAAGGCTCACAAGATTGAGAGGTTCATAGTGCAAGTCTACTGGAAGAAGTGAACTAAAAGAGCCTCCACGATGCACCAAGAGTGTTGAGTTAGGCTTCTGTGGGGGCTCAAATTTAGACATATCAAGTTCTGCTGGATTCTCAAAATCAAGGAAAAAACGTTCACATTTTTTCCTCTTTTTCTTTGTGCCTTCAGTGGATTCGACTTCCACAGTGGCTGTACCTTGTTGAGCATCTGTTCAGAACCAAGTAGTAAAAATAATTGTGAAAGTTGGGAATTTGTGAAAGAGACTTTCTGGAGAACAGAAGCAGTTGTTAGTGAGAAAGTTAGAATTTGAATAAAGGCAATAAGCAACACCTGACAGACTAGGGAAATGCTACAAAAGAGAATACTATAGAATCACAACCTCATGATTCTTTGCAAGAAATCAGACTTTTTATGCCATTCTGGAAAGAAGAAAGAAAGTTTGTTCTTTACCCCTAGGTTTTCGGTACTTCCAATGGTTTGGGCCCGCCCATGCATTCACTTGGGTGGACTGACCCAGGCTAGCAGTTAGCCAGTCAACCAACCCATGACTCACAGAATCTTCACCCCCTGGGTTATCAACATCCCCATCACCCAAATCTTCCTGCAAGAGTGAAGGGAGCACAGGCAGGAAAGAATGTCAAAATTGTATCTTGAACAATATCTGGAGGCTAGAATCTAATAGAAAAAAGGAGCTTTTCACTTAGATGGAATTAGAGAAATGAGGGAGAACTAAGGCTCAAGAGAGGACCACAACTTTGAAAATGAATTACTATTTCAGTCTGTGCAAAACAGACTTCATGGAATTTGAAATCAGAAGCAAAAGAAAGTTGTATTTCCAAAGTTTCCTACTCATGACCTTCCAGAACACATGCCCTCCAGCTAGTGTGTTGAAGAGAGGACAGTTTAAGAGAGGAAACAACCAGTTCTGAATGATTGCAATACTAACTCCATCCTAATCTGCAGCAGTTCCAATAGTACAGACATTGCCAGCCTGCACATTGAGAGTCTAAGACTAGAGTACAAATCCCCTTTGACAAATTTGTACATATAACATAAATATGACATACCACAAACTAGTGAGGCATCAACATGGATGCAACTTCCAACACCTATCTATGGGATGGCAAAGAAAACTCCACAATAACTCTTTAAAATTAAAATTGTGTCAGTTCCAGCAAAACCAAAACTGACACAAAAAGAATGACTGCGGTCATAACCTACAAAGGCTTACCTCATCGAGGTCTTCAGTCATTTCGCTCTGAGGTCTTGAGTTATCAATAATACCATCAAGCCCTTCAAGAGAATCCATCCCCTCATAGTCATTGAAACTGACATGAGAGTCAATTGTACTGATTTCATCACCATCTCCAACTGTCAAAGCCCCATGGTTCTCCTGCCATGGCCAATGAGTATCTTCAACTCCAGGGGAACCAGGAGAAGGTTCAGCCTCTACTACTGCCCGGTATGGATCATCCAGCATCCTCAAGATTTCCTTCAAAGTGGGTGAAATTTCCGTCTCCTTCAGCAGGTTTTTCATCACACAATCAATGTTATCTGCCAAATGTGGTCATGTGAGTGTACAGGATTAAACAACATGAAGAAACCTAATCGTTGTCTGCAGATCTGCAGTTTGATTAGGAGGCATTGCCCACTTATCACTGACCATATTAGGCCTTCACTTCTCCAAAAATTTGGTCTCAAAAACTTCACAGGTTCTTCCCTTCATTTGTTCACCAGTCAACTTCCTCTGAGTTCTCTTTAGCAGACATGTTTGGCTGAAATGACCAGAGATCTCCTAAGCTTCATAAGACCATACATATAGGATTACCAGGAATGAATTCAGGGTTCCTCAAAGTCTGCTGCAGACTATTTTTCTCCCAGTGCTCTCTGATGACAAGTGCTTCCAACCTATCATCATTCCTAGGGTGTATCCACATAGGCTTACTATTGCCCTCTCTGAAGATCAGCAGCCATTATTCTGATATCTTTCTCTTTCCATCTCCAGTCTATCAAAACTGTGCAATGGGGATCCTATGACATAAGTCCATGGCATACCAAGTCTTCACATGTAAGCACCCTTGATTTACCTTTCATGAAGGACAAGTCAACGGTGGTACATTCAGCATCAACTTTATCCTGAAACTTCATGATTTTCTCAGGCACCTCCTGAGAATCAAACACAATCTCACAGCCGTGAAATACACTGAGTGTGTTGAGTAGTAGGCCTTTGGCTCCACCCTCATCAAATTGTGCTGACATTTGGTGAAACAGGGGGTCAACAGTAAATCCCACTGCACACACCCTCGGGCACATTATGATTAGGCACGTGCCTCATTCATGTTTCTATTGGTTCCACACATCATAGCAATCAGTATCCACACACACCTCTTTCTACCTCACCAATTTGCATCTAGTTTATGGAAGGTACTTAGTCTCACAACACATATGTGAAGACAGAAATAACAGCACATCTGGCAATAAACCATAGCCTTACAGTCCTGTAGCCTCCACCCAACCATAGCAATCAGAATCTATACATGACTCTCTCCACCACACAACTTCATGCTCAGTTCGATAAGAAAACCATCAAAACTTACTCATGCAAAGCACATCTGTGACAAGTCAGACTTGCTTTAAGTGTCTGTCAATAGAGTGAGTATATTCTCACCATCAAATTTTTTGATATTGAAGTTTGCAAATGATGCTTCTAAAGTACTTGAGCAATTCCCCACCTGCATAGAGCAGCAAGTTGAATCTTTACCCTTCAGCAACTGGATGCAGAATTTTTCCTCACATCCTCCCTTCTCTTCCATTGCCTATAACTTCATCTTGTTACCAAAATTGTGGCAAACCACAGGGGTCTAATCCAGAGTAAAAATGCAGCAACACCTACTGATTTGCCATATCAGAACCATAGAAAAAAAATTCTGTTATGAAACCCATCATTCATTTCTCTGATCCATAAGCCACAACAATAATGAAATATTGAAATAACCACATCAACAACTGATCTCCCTGAACCTGACTTGCTCATTTCAATGAGGAACATTCCACTGCTTCCTGACACATCTCTTCCTCAATCAAGGTCAAGAACATGCAATGTGTCTGCTAGATTCTGACTGGGTTAAAACTTCAAATACCTTCTTGTGCGAATACTTCTGAGGTTCTTCTACATTAGCTTCACCATTGTCAGAATTCTCTGCGTCCTCATGCTGGGCTGTTAAATCAAATTGAAAATTCAAACGGCAATTATCAGCCTGTTCTCATAAATGAGGAGTCAAGACAGACCTTCCCCAGTTGAGTGTTGATTTTGAATCACTCTTAGATTTCACTCCTTTCTACCCAAACACCATGCTTAACTCTTTGATACCTTCATCTTACCCCAAAACCATCAACCTCATTTCAAACACCATGCATTACTCTTTGATACCTTTGTCTTTCCCCAAAACCATCAAACCCCATTTCTGTACATGCATTCTGCAGCAGTATGTAGCAAGGGTGTCGAAAGTTCAAGTATCTCAGTTCTGTTGGAAAGTGTCACTCACTGTTGTCACGATTGGGAGCTGCAGTTGTCCGACTTAGGCCCCCAAGAACTTTGTAGGCTTCTGTGTGCACAGAATCAACTCTGGTGGAGTATATCCTGACACCTGCTTCAAGAGTGCAGCTTGCCTGCCATGATGTTGTTGCACTCAGAATCAAGAGGACACTTTCTACATCTCTTGCAAGATCAGCAGACTGTTGCTCACCTGTCAGACTTCTGGCCTACATTGAGAATCAAAGCTGAAGAAACTGCAGCAAGCAAGAAACCAAGGCTAAACTACCATACCCACATGAATACCCTGTTGCAATCATCTTCACTTGAAGCCATTGTCGACACCCAACACCTAAGAAGACCCATTTACGATCTTCCCCCAGGGAGCTTTTTCTAAAGCCTACTTCGAAGAGGGCAAGGAGTTCGTCAGGAGGAATGTAGTAGACTGCACCAACCTTTTGGAAATTTGTGTTGTCTTCGTCTTCGTCATCTCCTTCAACAAGAGTACTCAGATGATCAATCAGCTTTAGATCCCATGTGTTCCGCTGCGTGATCTTCTGCAATTCTCTCCACCCACAGGAGCAAAATCTATGTGAGCAATAGCCGACGTCGTCCCTCTCTGTCCGTTTCTCTCCCTTTAGGAGTTCATTCTCGCCAGAGGAATGAACAAAGAAGATGTAACACCCACAAACACACAGCGGCAAAGAAAAGGGAGAAAAAAGAGTCGAGAAGAGGACTCCAGTGAAAGCGAGACGTACATTCTCCGCAGCTAGCTTGATGCAATTGTTGTGAAGCTCGAGAATGCGTTCCTTACTAAGCACATTGCTTTCCTGTTGACGCGTCGTCGACAGCCGTTCTTCTACATCGGGAGCCAGCCCGGACTTGCGCCGCAACGCGGCCGCGCGCGCTAATCGCACTTGTGCACGTTCTCGGTCGTCATCGTTAGGCGTGAGCAAACAAGGCGCCGGAGAATGCACCCTTGCCTTCAAAGGCGTTCTGTTCTCCATACTTCCTCACAAGCTACCTACCGAGCTCCCCACATGAATCGCTTGAGCAGCGAGTGTATGCAACCAAGTAAGAAAGAATGAAAGAACTCCTGATTTGTTTTTTTTTGTTTTGGGGTAAGAGGTTGTTTCCGGGGTCCTTTGTTGGGACAACTTGTTCCCGCCCTCGCTCACGCACTTTCAAAGCACGACTTCTGTCGTCTATGGCCCTTTCGATGCGCATCGTCCATCAAGAATACGAACACTGGGAGCGAATTGCACGCCCAACGATGACGACGACGACAAGCCATCAGGCTTTCTGCTCCTTCATGGCTACCTATCTCGCCATCATCGTAGCCAATGATGACCTCCGTAATGTTTTTTTCTTTTTCTTTTTTTGGCAAAATTTCGTAGTGTGGCGCAAGAAAAATTCATTGCGAAGTGTACCAAGGATTTTTAGGAAAAAATATGCAATGTTCGCCATATTTTGAGGAAAAAAAGTCAGAAGTAGCCATATTTAGACAATGAGCTCCTGGACGTCGCCAAAACAAAGTAAGATTCTAAAAAATTTGAATTCCCTGTCTGACCTCTAGCCAAATTTGGCTCATTCCTCTTGTGCATAATCGCCAATCCACCTACTTGACAAAATTGTCACCACTTGGTGTTTGCTTTAAGCAAATTTGTGAAGTAGGGTATAACTGCTCTATAGGATGCCACCTTCAGTTCTACAAATTACGTTTGAACTTTGAACTCTAATAGCAACAGAGCAACATACAAGGAATTTTCGGGGTGTCTGGAACTGGCTTTGTAACGTTCAATGGTTTGTTGTTTTTGGGTTCTTGATCCCTTTACTTTAGGGGGCCGAAACTTTCTCAGTTGTAATCCGTCTTTGACGATTTTGAATGCGCCAGATGCACCAATAGGAGGGGTTCAACTTTTGTTTGAACAACAGAAACAATGAAGCCCTCCCATGCATCCGGCCTGCCATGAATGTGCTTAAATGTTCGCTCACCAGCCATTCTACCCTAGGTGGGTTGACAATCATCCACAAAAGGATTTAACCAAATTGAACTGTCGATGAGAGAGGAAAGCAAAAAAAATTTAATATTCCTCTTTTACTTTGGCGACATGTTGGAACCTATTTTTTAAATATGGCGATTTCAGAAAAAAAATTCCTATAATACCGTAATGTGACGACTTTGTTTGGGCCCATTTCTTTTGGGGGCGGGGGTGAAAAAAGTCGTGTGTATCATTTGCACGTCCACATTTTTATTTTTGTTTTTATTTTCGCCAGGATGAGGAAATTCGCCAACCATCATGGATAGGCATGTGCGGTCCTCGACATGGAGCGCGGCCAGTCTTCATCAGCATCCCGCGGAGATGTTCATGGGCTATGGTGCAAGGCCATTGCATTTTGGACATGAAGATGATGGTGGCGATGGCAAGACGATGACTACTCCGAGGAGTTATTGCAAAGGCATAAACAAAGTGCGCACGAGCACAAGATCTTTTGTCACGCACTTCTTGCACTCAGGATGAACTGAACTGAACAATCAGAGGAGTTTTCCGAATGCTTGTCTTGATTTTAGGTTTGGATCTCTACTGTAGATTCCTGAGGTTGTTTCGAGCGTGATCGAGATCGGGGGAAAGCAGATCTCAGATCTTGTCGCCAACGTCGATGTAGAACCGTTGCCAAGAGCCATGGTGGAAGGAGTCGCGTGCTTTTGTGATTGCAACCAAAGTCGCGAGTTTTTGTGATTACAACCTAAGTCGCGTAAGATGTCGCCCACGGAAGTGGCATCGGCAGCATTGCCTGGTGCGAATAGACACAAATCCGTGAGTGCACTCTTCGGGGATGATGCGGATTCGGAGCCTCTTTGGTTCAAGAAAGATACATTTGCGAAGGCGGACTTCGACAGTGAAGCGTATATCAGGGATCTGCGGAGGTTTGTAGCCTTCGACACCTTGCGGACGGAGCTGCGGGGCCATTTGGGAGCTCTCAAGAACGAGCTTGTGGAGCTCATCAACAGAGATTACACAGATTTTGTGAATCTGAGTACGAAACTAGTGGACGTTGATGGGGCGGTGTTGCGTATGCGAATGCCGTTGAATGAGTTGAGAGCTAGGCTTGTCACTGTTAGGGAGAGCGTGCATACTTCTTTGGCAGCGTTACAAGACGGGCTGAAACGCCGAGCTGATGCTTCAGCGTCACGAGAAGTACTCGAGCTTCTCTTGGACACCTCGCATGTTGTCTCAAAGGTTAGTAGTCCATAGCCATCTATATTGATCTGGTTCTCCAGTAGCAGCAAGTCTGTTGAGAGAATGATTGCAAAATTTACACTTCTTCTTCTTCTTCTTCTTCTTGTGCTGCTGCTGCTTCTTCCCACAAATTTTAGTTTTAGGTTATCTGGATTGTCTTCCTCTTGCCTACAACTTTGCAGAAAGGGGAAATCAGTGTCTTTCTTTTGGCAGAGGCTGTGGTGCAAACATCAGTCAATCTGGAAGTGTGGAGAGAATGCACAAGCATAGCTGGCTCTAAACATGTTCTGTGGTTGTACACAGGTAGAGAAACTTCTTGTAGAGCTACAGAGCTTTCCTGAAGATGGAGCCCAGGTGCCTGCTCAAGGTGATTCTGAAGGCAAGGTCACAAGGGCATACAGTAATGGCAATATTGCTGGGGATGCAGCAGAGCACGGAGCCAGCCTTGAAGATGCTCGAAGCCGGTTACTAGAGCGAATTGCTAGTGAAATGAATCGTCTCAAATTCTATGTTGCTCAGGCGCAGGTTTTCACAGTCTCTGGAACCCTACCTTTTGGTAAAGTTTTGAGTTGAGAATCAGGAGCTGGGTGTGACCTTGATGCTTTCTTTTTTATTCTTATTCCTGGGTTTTCTTAGTCATTTCTGTGTCACTCTCGTGTTGGGAGCTTTCTATATGTGTGCAGATGGTCTAATCCTCCATGGTCACATCTGTCCTTTAACACAGTCCCACATGTGCATTGCACCATAGCTCCTTTGTAGGAGAGACAAGTTTGATGTATTATCCCACAATATGAAGGTCTTGCAGAATGCACATTGTATGTATTTCTGTTGTCACCAGTGTTAAATCCAGTTTTTGGACTATCTTTGGTGGTGGAATGCAAGATATGTTAGTGCTGGACTGAAACAACTTGCAGTTGATACTGGATCTTCCTTAGCACCTGCAACACTACTTCTGATTCCAATCAATGTTTTCCTAAGGTTACAAAGCAGTCTTTAGATCTTAACATGGTGCAATGCGTGATTTTGCAGGACCTGCCATTCATTCAAAACATGCAACCAAGAATTGGAAATGCAGATGTGTCTCTTGATGCCAGCTTACGTCGCTGCTTTGAAGGAGGGTTGGAACGGCGTGATGACACAGTTATATATCATTGCCTCCGAGCATATGCTGCTATTGATAACACAGCAGGTGCAGAGGAGGTTTTTCGGTCAGCCATAGTGGCCCCTTTTGTACAGCGTAGTGTTCCCCCTAGTCCTGCACGGGACACTGTGGGGGCAAGTGCTGACAAGCTTGCTGAGGTTTTTGATGAGATAGAAGTCCACATCCAGACTGAATGCCAGTTCCTTCTGGACAAAGCTGTGGCAGGTATTAAGCATCTGTCTTCTCCAAACTGTTGTGACTCTAGTTGGAAGGCAGTCCACTTTTCTCTGTCAAAAACTGCAATTGGAAGAAGACATTATGCTCCTCTAAAACCCATCATGTCAGTGCAGCTTCTGTGATGAAAGCTGCATTTGCAGGGTGTCGACAGGAAGAACCCCAGATAATGTTTTGTCAGTGGACATCTTCTTATGCCAATGCTCTTGTTGTTTTTCTTTCTTTTGTCTGTGGACATCTACTTATTCTGATGTTTCATTGTTTTTCAGCTAATAGAACATCTAGATTTAGCAGTTGTGTTTGACAGTTCTAGCTGAAAAAGTCCTGGCAAGGTACTACAGTACCATGAACTGATGTGACTGTCTCCTGAGATCCACAATGGAGTTGCAGACCCTCTATTTTAGTAATGACCATTCTGTAGTATACATACTGAGCTCCTTATCAGATGTTCTAATTCTTGCCTTGAACATGGTATGCTATGTTATGCTATGTGAAGGTTGCTGAACATGTGTATAACAATCACTGTCATTCAAACTGGTCCTCACTTTTGTGTTTGGTCTTGTTTTCTCTAATCTTCAGGGCTGGGTTTCCTCTTTTTCATGCTTGCTCAATCAATTACTGTTATGTTGTTGGATCTGTAACACCTATATCCTTCTTGTTGGGTCTCCTCTCAATTCTTTTTGGGTTAGTATGTAGATATTCACAGTACTTGTGAAGACATGTAACTTTTGTTTTGGTCTCATGTTTTCAGCAAACTCTGGGCTCCATGTGTTTGACTTCTTGAGCAACTCAATTCTCAAGGAAGTGCATTCAGCAATACAGAAGGGGAAGTCTGGTGCTTTCTCTCCAGGAAAACCAGCTGAGTTTCTGGCTAATTACAAATCCAGCTTAAAGTTTCTAAGGTTCCTTGAAGGTACTAACTAGTTTACTCCATTTTTGCTCTTTATTGCTGAGTTTCTCTTCACTGTAGTTCAGAACTGTAATTGGAGGGAAGGATGCATAGCATGTGCAACCCCTAGGGATGATTATCACTTATGGGTTTATGTTCTTTGGATGCCAGGATACTGTCAATCACCAGCTGCAGTTGCAGCTTTTCGGTCACAAACAGCTTACACAGACTTCATGAGGCAATGGAACTTGGGGGTCTACTTCACACTCCGGTATAACAGTGAACCTTCCTGTGTTATGTTCTAGAAAATAGCTGACACTAATTCCCTTTGTAAATGGCACTTCAGCCTCTGAATGATTGTCTCTTCAACTTGCTTATGGCTTTGGCAGCTCCTGTGCTCTAGTTTTATGGACAGACGCCTCACTCTTCTCTTCCACAGCCCCTGAACCAAGTGCATGTGAACAGATTCCAGGAGATTGCACAGTCTTTGGATACAGCTCTTTCAGCACCAACACCCAGCCCAATACATGTAGGCTCCTCAAGAGCAGCAGATGGTTCCTTGGGGTTAGCATTGCAGTCAAGTGTCACACTGTGGGATTGCCTGCAACGCTGCTGGAAGGAGGGTGTATACATTGAAGCAGTCTCTGACAAGTTTCTAAGGCTAACCCTCCAGCTCCTTTCCAGGTTCACATATAAAGCCTTGATTTTAGCACAGAATTTGTCATGCATTTAGTTTTCTTGGAAGGTCTGAATGCAGTTCTTTAGCACATCATGTCTTTTCCAGGATGATGAAATCTGGGGACTTCTCTGAGTTTTGATTTTCCCAAAAGCAGGAACAGCTGTACAAGGAAAATATAGTTGTGTGGTGCAATTGCAGGTACACAACATGGCTTTCAACAGGGCTTGCTGCACGTAAAGCAGGCAATGCAACTAGCCACCCTGGAGGCGAGTGGGCACTTGCTGCAGCTCCTGAAGACTTTGTCCTTGTACTTCTCAAAACTTCTCTATCATTTATGTTGTTCCTGCTGCCTCCATGTGAGGTTGATATCACCATGGTGTTTGATATGGAACATTACACTGTCCAATTGATAACAAGGTGTGTATGGGTTTCTGTGCTGTGGGCTTTGCAGTCACAGAGCAACAAATTCACCGCAGAGAGACAGGAGAGAGAGAGAGAGCATTGTTGATGTCAAGATGGTGTTTTGGGTGCAGGTGAGACATGATGTGGAGCTCTTAGTTGGCATGGTGAAAGGCTCCTACATGGACCATGTGTTGCCTCTACTTAGTGGGAACAACTCTGAGGAAGTGTGTGAAGTTGTGCGTCAAAGCTTGCTGCAAGGCGCTGAAGCCTTGCTAGCAATTGTGCCTGCTCTGTCTGATGTGCTTACAGAGGCATTGACTGAGAAATGTGTGGAGGTCAGTGGCCATGTGGCATCTTCTTTGCTGAAAATTGAACAGAAACTAGAGATCCTGCCAGTGGAAGTTACAAAGAGACTCCATCACCATACTGACATATCTTCCCTGCATAAGTAAAACATGTCTTTTTTGTTTGACGTTTTGGTGGAGTTCCAATTTGCTGCTTCCTAGGTGAAGTGCTGGTTCCAAGTGGTGCCTTGTCTAAAAGGTTGTTTGGTGGCAGGTGCTGAGGCAAGTAAAAGGAATTATTGCTACATATCGCATGACTAACAGGCCTCTACCAAGTCGGCACTCGCCTTATGTGACCAGTGTTCTTCAGCCTCTCAAGGTGCCTGCCTGGTTGTTTTATTTTCTCTCTGTGCCCCCTTTCTTGGTGTCCAATTCTTGTTGCTTTTCTGCAATGTCTCGTTTTGTTCTCAGTTTCTACAGGCATCTGTCTATTGCCTTTTTGCTACATCCAATTTTTTTGCCTGAGGGCTTAGTTATTTGCCAAACCAGATTGGTTCTCAAAAGAAAAGATAGATTGATTTTCAAGAGAGTTTCTCTGCTTTCTGTGGTTAACTTTTGTTTCTTCATTTCTCAGACTTTTGTTGAAGATGAGCGATTTGCACATTTGACAAAGGAGATGCGAGCAGAGCTGATCCTGTCAGTGTCTGAAAAGATAACAGTAACTTATGATGTGCTGGCACGTGACATGGTCTCAGTGGTAAGAATCACATTCTCTGAATGTCAGTGACATTCAGGACTTGAGATTGTTTCATAGTCAGTGAAGGATAAACTCTCTTTTGTTTGTTGCATTCTGCTCAATCTCCCAATGGTTGACATATGTATCAAAGGAATGATTTGTGTCTTATAATGGGCTCTGGCACCTCATGAATATCAGGCCAGAACAACTGAGTCTTCACTACAGCGGTTGCGTCGGGGTGCACGACAACGGGGGGCTGGAGCTGGAACTGAAACCAATGACAATAACATTTCAGACAATCTCTCAGACAAAATTTGTGCACAGCTCTTCCTTGATGTTCAGGTACATCTCAGTACAAGTCTTGGATTCTGTCAAATCAAGGATCAGCCTCTGGCTCTTTCAAGCTTCTTGGCACAGGTATTAGAATCTTATGCGAAAGACAAGAAATTCAAGTTTCTTTGTATGTATTTCAGGAATATGGGCGGCGTCTTGCAGCTCTTGGCATTGCAGCAGCTGATATGACTGCATACACATCACTTTGGCAGTGTGTGGCTCCTCCAGACAGACAGAATGTTGTAGAATTTTAGGTCAGACATCTGGTAATAAGAGCAATGATGCTCTATTCATCCCCTGTATATGGCAGCCAACATCAATTGCACCTTCTTTGTTCCTGTTATGCTGAGCTATTGTCTGGGACTAGTGAATGCCCCTTTCTTGTGAGTCTTTTCTGGACTTCCAGAGCCCTTACTCACATTGCTATGCTTTGTGCTGTTGAGTTGGTGCTTGATCAGTAGTGCTCTTTGCAATATCTGCCAGCCCCAGATTTTTCCCTATTTCTTTTTCCTCTACAGTTCTTGTCTCTTAAGTCCTTCCTTCTCTCTCCTTTCTTTCCTTTTTCACTTTGGTTGATGTTTTTCCTCTGGCCCTTCCCCCTTTCATGCTAATCTTTACTCTTTTTGGTTTTCTTTTTCTTGAGCTAGCCAGCTTCATGGCTGAGTTTCCCATGGCTAATTGACTTGTGACAGAAACTCAGTACATTGAGTAATACTTCAAATTAACTTGCAACCCATCCATTTCTGGGAACTAACTGAGTCAGTGGGGGAGGTTTTGGCAGGTGGTCAATGCCATATATGTTGCTGTTGAAGGGCCCCAAATGTGTAGTGTGGTCATTCAAACTTCTCATTAATCCTTAATCCTTTTTTGAAGTCTGCTTTTCTCTTTTCCTGTAGGGTGGGGTCTCCTCATTTTCTTGGTTGCTGATAGTTGCTGGGTTTTTTAGGTCAGATCTGAAATATCAATTTCCTTATTAGTGTCATCTGCAAATTCTTTTCAGGTTGGCAAGGGAAATGGTATTAGGATTTTTGGTTTTAGCCACCTGAAGTTTGAATACACGCCAGAATTGACTGTATGGATTCCTTTTCTATCCAATCATTGCTTTTGCTTGGCAGATGTTAAATTGGAAATCACCAGTGTTTTGCACGTCTATGGTTTAGGGTAAGTATATTAGCCAAAGTAATTTTCATTCTATAAGTGTATAAATCTTACACTATGGTAGCTGACCCTATTATTGCACATTTAAAACCATTTTTTAAAATGTTCTCCTGATATAAAAGTATTTCCTGCTGAAATTTTGTTTGTAGCATTGATCTTATGTTGGCCATGAAACCCGATTTGCAGAATGTGCAAATATGCTCTGTCTGTGAAAAGCTGTTGCATACAATTGATTGATATAATTTGATTTTGCAATTTTCTGTTTACCCCATAATTGTACTATTCATTGCACACCTTTTGGCACAGGAAACACTCTTTATCAGACTCCATGCACAAATGGACATTGTCATTGCACATCTTGAACTCAAGATTACAACTTCACTTACAATGAGAGAAAACAGTGTGCAACAATAGGGTTTTTGTGTGAGGATACAAAACAACATAATAGCATGTGGCAATAGGAGAATGTGTTTGTTGATAACAAAACAGTGTGTGGCAATAGGAGAAAGGGTTCTTTGACTGTACCTATGACTCATGTTCAACAATAATTAATTCCTAAGAGGTTTTTGATATTGTATCTATGACTCAGGTTCAACAATAATTAATTCTTAAGAGAGCCAGCTGAAATAAAAAGAGAAAAGTAAAGGTCAGTTTGCACCTGTAGTTAAAAGAATTGTTAAGTCAATGTTATAATAACAGTGTTCACATATGCTAAAAAACTTGGTAGATAGTTGAGGTGTACTATATATGTGGTGTGATAACATTGTGCTTAACAATTTGTGATAGTGTGATGCTAAGGATAAATTCAATGATAAAAAATCTTTAAATTTCATAGATTTTGGCTATCTCACAATCCTATCAATGGCAATAACCTACCAACTCAAAAACTAGTTTGATAAACTATCACATGTCCATTGTTCCATCATAGTAAAGTTCCATCACCACAAAGTTTCATTACTCCTTTGTACTAAAGCTCAACATGCCCATTGTTTTGGGAAAAAAATTTGCAATCATGATGTCAGCATCTCACACAAGCCCATAGGAAGCTCACACATCTCCACAACCAAGAGCAAATGCATAATCAAGAATGTTCATTAGAGGAAATTGTCAAGTAGCAATGCACAAAGGAATGCTTGTAACAAAAAACTCATGAAGAGGAATTTTGCAACTAGGCACAAATTGCCAAGTAAGAACACAAGTGGGAACATAAATGGAATTAGATTCACAAGGTGGAGCAAGTTTGCACATAGGCAAGCTTGCATGTGGTTAAGGTCAAGGTAGTTGCAAAGCAAGGCATAGTGGTGGAAGTGAGGAAACTACAATTTCATGCGAACAACATGGCAACTAGGAAGTTTTGGTGTTTGTTTGTTACAAGCACACTAAACAAGCTACTCAAAAAGATTTCATTGATTTGTGCACGCATATGGTGTAACCAATGCAACACTAGGAAAAACTTGCTAATGAATTGCATAAAAAGATCAAATGCAAATTTCCAAGAAACGAAACAATGTGTAATGATAAATGGAATGCTCTCAACTTTGATTACAAAAAATTATAGATTATCATAAAATGATCAAGATCCATACCTATTTGTGGGATTTGTCATGTGAAGAAAAAGAAAGGTTTCATTTACCTTGTCAATTCAACAAGGCTTCGAGGAGAAAAGGTTATCAATGTTCTCATGCATGTTAGGGACATGAATGCTAAAGGTGATGTAGTTTACAAACAACTTGCACAAGAAACTCAAGATGAAAATGAAGATTTTCAATTGCAAGACAAAGTGCAAGAAGCTCCAAATCTAATTGCAAATTCTCATGGAACACAAGTGCTAGGTTTTGTGAACTTGTCTAAAGATTGAGAACCTTTTCCAAACTTTAATTACGAACCTATTATTCACATTACTATTTTTGATAACAATTCTTCAACACACACCTAGAAACACATGAATCAAAAGGAAACATAAGAATATGTTATCTCCAATCATTGAATCTACTAACAAGACAACAAGGGAATCTTACATACAATGGAGGAAAAAAATGACACTCAACATGACATTAAACAACACAGTTATAAGGTTCAAGATGCAACTTCAAATAACACATTTACATTATTTCAAATCAAGAAATAAAAAATTTCACAAGATGAATAAAAGTTTGGTGATTGTGTTATCAAACATGAGCATTGCAATGTGTAGAAAGTCATAATCATATATTAGTGGGGCATGTAATTATACATGATGAAGTGGTAACAAGACGAAGGATGTGATTTTTCATCACTTTAATTTCATCTATATGGCATCCATGATTAATGACAAAGTGACGTGGACATCCAATTGTCATTACAATGATTAAAAATTGACTACCAATCATTTGATATAAACATAGACAACCCTACCCCCCACTTACCCATGTACCTATCTATTTACCTACGCACCCACCCACCCACCCACTTGCTTGCATGTTTTCTACCTACCCTCTCACGCACCCACCCACCCATTATCACGGATGTCAATATTATGGACTTCATTCATTTGAATGTTCATCCATGTACCTAATTTTTAGTTTAATTCCAGTTCATTCTTAATTAACTTTAAGTTAAGTTTTAGTTCATTTCCATTTAATTCATAGTTCACTTTCAATTGATTTTTAATTCACTTTAATTAAGTTTTAGTTAAATTATAATTAAGTCCAAATTAACTCCTAGTTAACTCCCAATCAACTTTGGGTTAAATCTTGGTCAACTCTTAATTAACTTATAATTAACTCCCAATTAAGTCTTAGTTAATTCCTAGGTAACTCAAAATTAACTCTTAATTAATTTCCAATTAAGTCTAGTTAATTCATAATTGACTCTTAGTTAGGTAGGTTCTCAACAAGATTTTTATTCGATGCACACATAGAAGCCTCCTTGGAAGCTTCCTTAAACTAGATCTCCAAAGGGGTATAAATAGAAGTAGAACCCCTCATTTCTTTCAATTTTTTCAACATTAGTTGTAAACACAATCTTGCACTATAATCTTGTCATGTTTTTTTCATGTTCATGTTTACATGTGTTAATATAATAAAGATCCATTTTCAGATTTGTTTAGCACATCTCGTGTTTTTGTTATTAATTCTTGTGTTATTGATTTTGAATTACATAATCTTGTCTTGTTCCTTATTTGAAAGTTACAATTAAACATTTTTTTTAACCTTTGTTCTTATGAATTTTCATGTTCTTGATAGCTTGAACAAATTCCATCAAGTTTACATCTATTTTTGTGTCTATAAATCATTTAGGAATTAGATTCTTTTTGGAGTTGAATGTGGATTACCCTTCTTCTTCAAAGGAAAAATTTTCAAGAAATCATAGATTACCCACTTTTTATTGACTAAGGTTGTGGATTATGCACCTTTTGTTGGTGTTATATTTCATGGTGTTCATAATCATGTTTACATCCATGGAAGAAGTCTTTGTTGTCCTTAGGAATCTTGAACAAGAAAATCAAGCACTTTATGAATTTGTTGCTCATTTGTAAACTAATCAAGCTTCAATGTCTTTGGATGTGTTTCGGCAACACAACTTCAACCAAAGGAGCCACAAATCAGCCTACCCAACAAGTTTGATGGCATACATTCAAAGTTTTGAGGTTTCGTCAACCAAATGCGTTTGGTCATTCGACCATCTTCATTGGTATCCAACTAGTCTAGCTCAAGTTGGACTCATTAGCACTTTGTTGTTAGGCACGACCCTTATTTGGTTCGCACCCTTCTTAGAGCATCAATCACCTTTGTTCAACAACTTTGAAGCATTTCTTGAAGAATTCAATGCCACCCTTGGAGATTTGGACAAAGAACGCATGTCTAGGATCAAAATACGATCTTTTTTATCAAATATCACGTTCAATTACAATATATGCATTGGAGTTCAAATAATTGGCTTGCGATATTTCATGGGGTGAAGTATCATTCGTAAGTTAATTCCAATTTGGGTTACAATGTGATTTGAAAGATTTACTACTCACCTTGCTAGACCCTTCAACATTAAATCAAGCCCTTGCACAAGTTGTTCCATGTGACAACAAGCTCTTTGAATATCAACAAAAAAGGCGCCATGAACCCACATCAACAACAAAAAAAAAATTTGCACCACCAACAACACAAAAGAGTTTTTCACCTATAATGTCAACCCAACTTTCAACAACCTCACCAAAAGACAACCCCATGCAAATTGATAAAACAAGATTCAAACCTTTCATGGAATAAGAGAAGTAATGTTAACCTACAAACAATCTTTGTTTATATTATGGAGAACCAAGTCATGTTGCTCGTCACTGTACGAAAAAATGTGGACCACATGCAACACATGTCGTCTTTGTTTCTAACCCACAATTAGAGGAGTTGGAAAATAAACATGTCAAGTTTCAATAGGGACCATGAGGTTGGACCTTGATGCATCATGCAATGAAAACGGTCCCAACTTATCATCAAACCCAACATCATGTTCTTTAGTACCAATCATTGTCAAATGTAATAAGCTTGTGACAATGGAGGCCTAAGCATTTCTTGATTCTAATGCATTAACATGTTTTCTAGACAAAAAACTAATGCAACAATACAAGTTGGATTAGTGGAAAAAAACACACTAATGTTAGTTCATGTTATTAATGGTCGAAGGCTTTCATTAATACCAATCACACATGAAACCAAACCTTTAGATGTTACCATCAGTTCCCACACCAACTTGAAATTATCTTCAATGTCATTTCATCTCCAAAAAATCCTATCATCATTATATTGTTTTGGCTTGTTCTACATAATCCATGAATGGATTAGCATACGAAGAGTCTTCACTCTGAAACACCACAACACAAGGCCCCAGAGTGTGAAACCCTCATCAAAAACATGCAAAATTTGAAGGAGATGGAAAACCTAAATGGTACAAGAAGGCCTAGGTGCCCCAAACCTTTGTTTGTTGGAATAAAATCCTTCATAAAGGTTGTCACAAAAGGAGAAGCATCCTTGATTTATGTTCTTCTTTCACCAAATGTTGAACCATGTCCACATGAAATTTCTTCTTAATACTAAGAATTCAAAGATGTGTTTGAGAAAATAATTGTAAACACCTTGCCCAAGCATTGACCATATGACTGCACCATTGATCTTGTGGAAGGAGTGCAACCTCCATTCGGACCCATTTATAATTTGTTGCAAAATGAACTTGTAGTACTTCGTGAATACTTCAATGAAAACCTCGAAAATGGAAAAAGACGTTGAAGCCATGAAATCTTTTGAACTATGAATTGGCATGTTGGAAGAGGAGTTGAATGCAAAGGAAAATGCTTGAAAAACATTTGCAACTAGATGTAACCCAACAAAGGAAAACATTGCTAGAGAATGCAAAACAAAAATTGGTCACTCTAAAATTTGACAAAGACAAGGTCTACACATCATTAAGATTATGAATTCTACACTAAGTTGACAATGAGTGACCTCTTCTACCTCTAACCCCACCATCTTGCAACTATTTGTTTCTTCAATAACCTCATAAAATTAGGTGGTGTGACTATATAATATTTGTCAACAACAATCTCCCAAGTTAATGAATTTTTATTCAAAGCTTGGAGAATTTGGCATGCCATATTCAACACACACACACACACACAAAGATAATTTTATAACCTAGGTCACCTAAAGCCCAATATGATTGAGAACAATCGTCACATAGATGAAGACTCTAAACTTCATTTTTGGGTGCCACTTTCGATCTTCATCCCTTGTAATCAAAATGACCACCCACTAGTGAATTGTGCAAGTCTATCAACATGAAAGAATCTTCCATTACATTGCACAGTGGTTAACTGTGCATTTACCATCCCCATATATCAACTATGTATGTAAGGGACTACTTCTACACCCATCTTTTAACTATGTGCAATATATTTTTGTCCTTTTAGATAGGGAAAGTGCATATGCAATATTCCAATTGGACAAAAATTCCAAAATGGTCACACCATGAAGAAATTGAAATTACCACTCATCTACTAATGGGGTAGTCCTATCAATAGATGCAACTCATCCTTTTTAATGAAATTAAATCATAATGTAACTTCTCACATTACAACTTCTTAGTTTCATAGACACAAAACAAATGCATTGATTACATATTTATATACTTATAACCTTATTGATGAAAGACAATTCAACACATGAGTGTAACCAAAGGTGTTCCTTTCCTTGTATTAAACCAAATTTGGCCACAAAAAGTGAGATTTTAAAGAATGAAATAAACATAAGGGCATGGTTCCACATTTTTTTACATTATTAATAATAATATGGAAAGTTTTGGAATATAATTAATGAAAAAATATATTTATTGAATATTAATATGTCAAACCCATATATACATAGTTTTAAAAGTTTTAAATCGTAAAAAGGTATATCTATTTGTGCATTAATTTTTAGTTTGAATATTGTATTTGGCAATACCGTAATATCTTGGCCATTTCAACACTTGTTTAAAAAATAAACAATAAATTTTGAAGCTCCTAATTACATGGAATATTCAACAAAAAAATTTATCAAAGATTTAATATTTTCCTTCACAATATTTTATGATTTGGAAAAAAAAAATTGAAAAAATTCAACATTTTTGAAAATAATATAATTATTTCCAAATTGGCCAAGGTACAGTTAGGATTTTATTCTATTTGTGCATTCAATGTCAAGTGTACCCCTTTATTTAAAATATTGCTTTGAAATTACAAATGAATCAAAACTTGGTTTCATCATGCATGTAGCATGTTAATCATGTAGTCATAGTCAAGATTAGGCAAATATGACTAGTAGCAAAAACATGGCATATACGATTATATGATTAAATTTGGTCACTAGTAGTATTTTTTCTGGTCATAAATGTCACATTTTGGCATAGTGTCAAGTCTTGGAACAATATTTATGGTGGACAACCAATTATCATCAACATAATTGGTTAGAACTTTTGGCCATGGCAAAATTTGCCTACAACAACATAATGCATTCATCAACCCAAAAAGAACCTCTTTTTGTAAATCATGGTTTGCATCGCAAATTTGACATTCAAGGTATGCACAAAGTTATGAATATAACAATTGAAGATGAAGCCATGTGGTTAATGGATGTTCAAACTCAACTTGTATCTAATCTTGAAGAAACATAAAGGCAAAACAAGGAAATTGTTCATGAACATTAGATGGAACAACCTAGTTTCAAGGTTGAAGACCAAGTTTGGCTTTGACGATAACATATCAAGACAACGAGGCCATCAAAGAAGTTGGATCATCAGAAGTTAAGATAATTTTTCATTGTGAAACAAATCAATGTCATGGTTTTCCAACTCAAACTTCCAAGTTCTATGAGAATCCATCTTGTGTTTCATATTTTCTTGTTGGAAGTTTATCACACATCTACCATTCCAAGAAGAATCCATGATCCCCTTCCACCTATTGAAATTGACAATGAATAAGAATATGAAGTGAAGGACATTTTAGATTTAAGGACTTATAATCGTCAATTCTGATATCTTGTTCAATGGCATGCGTATGATGTAATGAACACACTTGGGAACCAATCAAAAACTTATTGAATGCCATGGAGAAAGTGCATGAATTTCATCAACAATATCCAAACAAACCCCAAGTCCACTTTTCGTGCAACTTGTCACTGTAATGAGAGGTGATGTCACAAATGCCAATGCCATGGAGTTCATTAATGTAATTAATTTTTAGTTTAGTTTCAATTCACTCTTAGTTAACTTCTAGTTAAATTTTAGTTCATTTCCATTTAACTCATAGTTGAGTTATAGTTGATTTTTAGTTCACTATAATTAAATTCAAGTTAATTCATAATTAACTTCGGATTGAATCCCAATTAACTCCCAGTTAAATCCTAATTAATTCATAGTTAAGTCCTAGGTAACTATTAGTTAAGTTTCAATTAACTCATAGTTAGTGTTCAATTAAAAAGGTTTTCAAGAAGTTTTTTTACTCGATGCACACATAGAAGCCTCTTTAGAAATTTCCTTGAGTTAGATCCCTAAAGGGGTATAAACAAAAGTAGGACCTTTCATTTCCTTCAATATGTTTAACACCAATCTTAAGCAAGATCTTGCATCATAACCTTGTCATGTTCTTTTCATCTTCATGTTTGCACATGTTAGCATAATAAAAATCCATTTTCACTTTTGTTTTGCACATTTCATGTTATTGTTTTTAGTTCTTGCATTATTGTTTTTAAATCGTATAATCATGTTTTATTCCTTGTTTGAAAATTAAACTTAGACCTTTCCTTTATCCTTTGTTCTTGTGGATCTTCATGTCCTTGACACCCACCCATGACCTACTTACCTACCTACTTGTCGACCCACCTATTTACCTACCTATTTGCCTACCCACCCACACATGACCCATCTACTTACATGCCTATCAACCTCATCTACCTACTTACTTGCCTACCTACCTTTCATTTCTTATTTCCTAAAACCTACCCACCTCCTACCTATCATCCTACCACTTGCTACCCACCTCATAATCTAGTAATGATATGAAATAAACATGTGAAATAAAAACCTTGACCAAAATTAAACACCTTTTGATGTTGTAATCCATGGTCAGGTCTAAGTTTATCATTGTGAATGTGAAGGGTTCAATTCCTAATACTTGTAACTTATGTGCAAATTCTTAAAGGGCAAAGGTAAGTAGGCTAGACTAAGGTAGTTACATAGGTTACATAAATAAGGTTAGGTACATTAAATTCCTACCTATCTACATGCCTACCTTTTTTGACCTACTGAAACCTATTACCTACCTACCAATTAAAAATCATTTAAAATTAATAATCCCCCCAAAAAGCATGAATTTGAATAATTAAACGGTCCAATGTCTGCTAATCATATTTTAATCATTCATTATATGACACCTCAACATTATATGTGGCTTGTCCTTTATGATTTGTCATTAATGACTATAAAATGAAAAATGCCATGTCAAACATTCAATGATTGCTTGTCCTTTGCTATTTGTTTGTTACAACTAAAGGCCTTTAGTTATATAATGTTTGGTATGACTACAAAATCAATCATACATAAAGTTATAAATTTAAGATTTTTTTTTAGTGAAATGAATAGTTAATTTCCTAGTGGCAAAAAATTCACTCCATTGCAAGTATTTTGAAACATGTGATACTTTGTATAGTGAACAAGCTACCCTAATGCTCAAAAGAATTCCACACCTATATTTTACATTGTTCTTCTCAATTCTGTGTTGTAGTTTTTCTATCAATTCTCTCACAAAGGACCTATTGATTCAAGAATGTTCTATCCACCTTTTGTCATCATATTGAGTCATAAAAAACTATGAGTACCAAGTTGTGAATTGTGCTTTGACCCAATCACCTAACTTTGATTTAACAACAATTTGTACGTAGAAAAAATCCTATAGCTATGGAGGGTCAATGCACTAACCATCAATTCAAACAAATACCAATTACTATTTATGGTTTCATCAAAAGAAATGGATTGTAATTCACCATAATCACTGCTTCACAATGAACCTCCTGTCCTCTGTTCACCATGGTACTCAGATTCAGAGTCTTCATCAGTGGTTGAAGATTGTCAAATCTTCCTTTGTTTTTCAACCTCTGTTGTTAATGATCCATGTACCATCTACCTACCAGCTAGTCTTCAAAATGCATAATTGTATGTTTGGAAACAGTTGGAAACATCTTGGAATTATTTGCCAACATCATCATAGTCCATCATGTTCAAGTCTTCATCTTCAACCCTAAATACATCACAATTAGCATTGTTAAATCATGTAATAGCTCTTCATTCAATCATCCATGTGTGAATGCTGTCAACTTTCAAAGTTCTAAGCTTTAAATTAAAGATTACTTGGAGATTTATGCAAATCGCATCTTCAATTTTGATGTGCATAAATGCAGGGAACAAGATTATTCTTCCTTTTACTTGCACTTAAGTTTGTAAGACAGCACTTACAGTAAAGGCTATCCTCTGTTACTATGCTCACAATGTGATATTCAAATGAATTTAAATTAGTTTAAACTACACACATATAGCAAAAATTTGCATATATTACATGTACAATGTGACTCATTGAAATTTACTTTATGAGAACTTTATTTGTTGCACAACATAGAATCATACTATATTGAAAACAACTTTAGACAGTTAGTGGGTTTGGGTTTAAAGTTGTCACTTGACCTTGACCTCAGGGTGTGTACATACGACTTGTAAGGCACATACTAAATCACATTATATGAATTAATGCATGTCCCAGCTCTTCACCAAAATATTATCCCCATCACACAATGACAAGAACTTCCAACTGAAATATAATCCCCATCACAAGTATAATAACCTACCATAAGTGACCATCCTTAATGTCTTTGCATTGCAAGATCCATGAGGTTGCAGAGAAAACTCCATAATAAGTCTTTGAAGGTAACAATTATGTAAGTTCCAATAAACCAAGAGACATGACAAGAATAACTGTCTTACCTCCTGCTAACTTCCACAGTTCAGAAGGATGGGTGCAGATATATATGGAGCAATCTTTTCAAAATTTGGAGAAAATGATTGATCAAAAATCTGCAATCAAGTTTCTATCACATTTCTGAAGGCAATGAGAAGAAATGGACTCTATTCTCAAAGTCATGACGTTGGCTAGTGGTAACACTCAAGAGACATAACAAATACAAGCAAGCATCTAAGCAGAAGGCTCGGAGAGGCCTACATATCAGGTAGTGGTCCAAGGACTCCTGGACCCTGAATGTATCCTTTTAAGCAAACCATTCATTTCTTGCAAACCCCTTTAATCAAACTCTAGACCCCAAAGCCCTCTTTTCTTCAGCTCTTCAGTGGATCAGATAAATAACCTTCTGCATGGCAATTATTTACAACTTGCAGTCCACCAACTTGCCCCATTTAAATAACATATTCCCTATTGCTGTGTTGTTACAAACAAAAATACTGTCATTTTCCCCACAGGAAAAGTGCACATCACTATGCCCATTAACCTGTTTGATCCACTAAACCAAATAGAGGAGATGACCATGACAGTGAAAATTGATTGCAGACATATTTTGATGAAAACCCAATTAGTGATCTCTATTATGAAGTTGTAGTTGAGGGAGTCCAGAAAAGGCATCTTTTCAGGCCTCTAAGAACATAAGGGAAACTGCAACAACCTTCTCTTTTTCAGTTAGGAAAATTGCATTCACAAATTGCATTCATTTGCTCTAAGAAGACAATCCAGCAACCTTTTCAAGGCTTCCTCAAACAGGACCAACTGGACAGACTGGAATATGGCAACTGGGCATGATGAGATAGTGCTGCAATACCTAACTACCCCTTTGCTTCACCATAATTTCTTTGCATTAAATTGGCTGCCATTGACACATCAGTGCTTCAACTAATGCTGCCCAGGCATTTTCTGCCATGTACCTGCACAATCCATTCAATGAGAATAAGACCCACAAAGCTTAACATCTTGAGCCATGCTGGAGACAATAATATGCTGTAGCAATGATAGTAATCAATTTATAGAACACCTGGCCACTATGCATTTGGAGTTCAAAAGTTGCAGAAAAAAAAATTCTTATTCAACGTTCTTCTATTCTTTTTAACTCCTGAACCAACACAAACCAACCTGCAGCTCAATGTTTTAACTTGTAAACCAACCCAAAAACCTACCTGCAGCTCAATACTTTCAGCTCAGAATGCCAGGCAATTATGCTGAATTACATGCCTGTGCTAAGATGTACTGATTGTTGTCGGCGCACTTCTAAGTCCTGGACTGAGTTGCAAGCTAGCACTCCAACAAAACACATTGCTCCCTCCAGCATGAATGAGCTTATCCTTCTCCCTCTGAGATCTGTACCCAACCATCTTCACTTTGTTAACACATTCACCTCAATGCCTTACTAGAACATGAAGCTCTTTATCTTTAGGACATTTGCATTTGGTATTAAGTTTGCAGGGAAGTACAGGAAAGCATACTGAACAATGCAGAACTCACCACTGTGCTGGAATATGATAACGTCTACCATCCTCTCTTTTTCCAGCTCCTTATAGTTTTCATTGTTTACCACTAATTGCACGACTCCCAAATAGCCTAGTCTTCAACTTGTGAAAAGAATTTGACTTAGAGGTGTTGTTTGTTGTCATCTGTTGCGATTTTCCATGGCCCCTAGTGACCTCAGCTGGACTATTGGTATTAGAATCATGGCTAGCTTCATAATCCTTGTGAACACTTATAGCTGTTGTGCCCTTACTACCCTGTGAAGCCCGCCTTGACATGACTGACGCAACTTCCTGGGAGGGAAATGCAAAAAAGCTTGAGTCATCAAAAGACTGAGGTTCAAAATCAGACTTCATCTCCTGAGCATCTGCTCTATCAGCCACCTCAGATTCAGTATTGCAAAGCTCTTGATCATTTGTATGCATGCCATCAGAATTTGATATTGATGTCAATTTGAGCGGTAATGAGTCATTAGAAGGATCAAGCTCCATGTCCTCAAGACCACTGTGGAAACCATTTGGAAAACCATTTTGCGAGTCACTCTGTATCCCATTTTGTAACAAGGTTGAAAATCCATTTTGACACACCCCATTCAGAACTTCCCCATCCTCGGATTCAGAATTGACTTCAATTTTTAGTTTCTCCTTGAAGGATCTTTTTGACTTCTTCATGCTTTTTGACTCCAAACGCTTTAGACTCCTTGGTTTCTGAAGGTCACCATTTTGAAGCTTGGGAGGCGTCACCAGAAAAAGGCGTGACATGACATAAGCCAAAAGCTCTTCACGATTCCCAAAAGTAAAATCCAAATGTGCATACTCAAATTCATTATATGAAACCTTACAACCAGCATTCCGAAGGGTTCGATAGTGTTTCCTGACCATCGAGCAAGGAATCAACCGGTCCTTCAAACCTGCGACCAAGTCGACAGGGATATCAATGACCCCATAATTAGCCCCGATGTCTAGAGGCTCCGGCGTTCCATAAGCTTCTATATTGGCAAGCACACTCCCAAAATCAAACATGATGAAACGTTTTACACGCATCATCTGAGCTAAGTGATGGGCCACTCGGAATGAGACACCTGGCATGTCATCCATGTTGTAATGTGACATGCCAATTGCACCAACCCAGTTAGAGCTGTCACCACCGACAGCCCAGCTTAATAAGGTTTGAACTAAGCCCCCTATTGCTGGATAATTCTGGAAATCTCGAGCAAGCTTGTTGAAGACCCCTCGAAAAAACCTTGTTGGTATGTAAAGCCCAGGAATGAGAGGGCCTATAATTGGAGCCATGAAAGGAATTGCATATTGCATCAAAGCACAAAAGGCAGGAGCATCTTGGTGGAATCCAGCAGGTGAGAGGAGTACGAGTCTTGAGAGATAGTGAGGTCTATTCTCCAAGCACCGTGTTACCACATACATAAGGATCGATGCACCTCCCAAGCTATGAGCAACACCACATAATGAATAAGGAAGCTCTTCACAATCACAGTTCACAGGATTTGAAGGGCTTTGTTCATCTTGAACATCTCTCAAGTCATACATCTTAATTTGATGGATCCTTGTTAGCATTGCTGGAATGTCTTGAGTGCCATGCTCATTGACTGAGTACTGCCAATACCTGTTAAATCGCAAGTGAGGTTCATCAAAGTGAAGCAAAGATTTTGAAAAAAAGAGATGGCCACAAGTGGTTCTCATTAAGATTCTCAAACCCCTACTGAGAAGAAGCAGCACCAGCAGCAGAAGGAATACACTGCAAGAGAAGATGTTACTACTGAGAAATTGTAATGAACAGCACACCTTTGGGCTGATATGTGCTTATTGACATGTTCCCGTGATGCCAAGCCCCGAAAATTACCCAGAAACACATCATAGCCTGCAAAATACAGAAACCCTCTGCTGTAAGCAGCATCAAAGTGAATTCTATAGTGCATAGTAGCACATTAGAATCTACATGCTTGAAAGATCACAGTAATTTTTCAACAACCACATCACTCTCTCTAGATGCTATATCTTCATATTCCACACCATGCCAAGCTAAGAGCATAAATACAGGAAAGCTTCACTAGATCTTTACCTTGATCATAAGCAGCAAAAGCTTGAGAGCCCACAACTCCACTAGAGACCCACCTGTCAAAGCAGACAAACCAGGTCAATTTGATAAAAAAAACACCTACCTGAAGACCATCAGCAGATTTTCTAGTATAGACTAGACTACAAATGTAATAATCCTATTGCCTGGTCAAAATCTCAAGGCTTGTTCAAGCTTACCCTAGAGAAGAGTCTAGCAATCCATGTTGCAAATACAGCACCTTTCGAGAATTTTGTCTGCACACACAGACATCTGCATATGATTAGTACAAAACTTGTTCAAAGGTCCATTGGAAGCAGAAAATTGCAATCATGCTTGTAGATCCATAGGTTCCCTGAATAGGAAACTGAATTCAGTATCAGGCACTTATGTAGATTTGATGATTGTGGACATGCCTGGGAATTCGCTCAAGCAAAAGAACATGACCATCAGCTGTAGTCACTCGCAGTGCTTCATATGGATACCTGGCACATATCAGGAACTTGTTCAGAACTGATAAAGAATCGTGAAGGAAATGAGAAGACACTAGAGTATGCAAAACCTTGCACAGGACATCAATCACCATTATGGATTTTGTCCTCACTCCTGTTAGCTCAGTGCTGTGAGACTCAACCAAAAACTCTCTCATCCTTGTGAGCTATCATGGCTAAGAATGAATCCTAATGGAAACCTTATATAGTTCAAGCTGGCAAAAGTTGACACAATACTTACCCCAGTCCAATGATGACATCCTCACAAGTGCGGCTATCAGTATTCAAAGTCTGTTCACGTTTGATCTGCTTCTGTGGGGTAGGGTCTGCATTGCCCAATGTGGCTGTGTCAACAATCTCCAGCTGAGAATCATCATATGGATTGCAGACAAAGCACCATCTGAAAAATAGCTTCATTGTCTCAAATGGTGATAACCCAAAATAGATCAAATTTCGCACAATATCAAACACTCGTTCAATGAAGAGCTCCACTGAGAGTTGCAAATCCTGTTACACAAGCCAAAGTAGGTTAATAATACAAAAAAGAACACCATAAACCCAGAACCCCATAGGAAATCAGTAATTTGCTCATTAGGGTATAGGCATATCCTTGAATATTAGAGATGGTTTGGAGAAAAACAAACCTCCACAATACCCCGTCTCAGGTCTCCAGTTTGTTTCGGCATCATGAAGTCTTTAACCCCACTGAAGTGGCGAGTAGCAATGCTATACATGCGACTGAGACTTCCAGAACTGGAGTTCAATTCATGTGAGCCTCTGCGTCCACTTGAGTTTCTTGCTCTAGGTGTCACTTGGGAATGCCCTCCTGTGCCCCTGCTGCAACATGAAGACACCACCAATTGGCACATCAGTACATGCCACAGATCACTAAGTATAGGCAACCATATATTGCAATCAGAAGCACAGCATTGGCAAGTACTACATCTTTCTAAAGTCATTCAATTTGCTTGGCAGATTGATCAAGCATAGGGTCTCACAATTTTACAAAGCACAACAGATCCATATTTCTGATTTTTTGTATTACAAGGCAAGTTCCAGCTTCAATTTCTCTTCCAATCCTGCTTGTAGGGTACTGCAGAAAACTATCTATTTAGCAGTTGCATATGAAGGTCTAGAAGACACTATAAGACAAACTTGATATGCATGAAATCCTTTAATTGATCATGATATTTAAATTGTGATCTGAAGCATGCCAGCAAGGTTGATGGCCAACTTTCTTCCTTGCAAACCAACACATGGTGGGAATTTCAAGTAATTGACAACTTGTTTACAGTTTTGCAGTCAGCATATGACACAAAATGGGAAGCTGAAAAATACCAGGCATGGAATGGACATGTCAATTTTCGCAACACCCGTTTCCAAAAGGAGGAGCTGTGTCGGCGCTCATGCTGACTATGTACACTGCTTGCTCTTGAAAAATGTGAGGTTTGAGAAGCAGGTGATGAAGGTGGTAAACTGTTGTTATCGTCCAAGCCTGACTCATATTCTGATTCAGTTTCTGATTCACTGTCCGAATGAGACTCGTAAATGAATTGGTTGAACGATGATACACCTCTGTAAAAATGGGAAAAGAACCACAAACACTTCAGCAGAGAAGACAATGGGAAATCTTGCAAGCAAGCACTTGCTGTTTCTCAAATGCATGAAAGCAATACTTACTCTTCCATCCACTGTGGCAATCGTGGTGCACGAAATGTTGGATGAAGTTCCCATCCTTGAATACCCTCCAAACTCGCCTTTGCAGGCAACAAGGCAAGGACAAGTGCTGAGAATCCATTGATGAACCTGACAGTGCTGTTGAATGATTCTTGGCTGAGGGTCTTCAATGATCTGAACCAACCAAAGAAGATTAAAAAAAACTGAAAAGAAGAAAATACTTAACTGGTTTTTTTTGAAAGAACCACACTCGGTTCTTCAGCCTTAGTTCTTGGTGTCTATGGATGGGGTTTTGCAACTGGTGTTGAAACTAAAACCCTAGACACACAACATTCCTGAAGAATTCCAATGCCTCAATGCAATTTATGCACCGCATGCCGGTGTTCCACAAGCTTCTTTCGACAATGATGACCTCACAAATCAAAAGCCGCGCTTCTTCACGAAGCTTCCCTGTAGGAGAAGACCACACACTGACCTTTTTTTTCTTTTTTTCCTGCATCAGCGACTTGTGAAGGGAGATAAAGGACCAGATCTACTCGACAGGATGATTGCATGCGAAGAATATTACTTCTCTCTGACTTGTTGGAGAAATGGACAACAACAAGCAAAAACTCCAAATGATTTTCTACAACATCCTCCCCAAAAAAACCATTCTTTATGCTCCGATCTACATTGCCGACTGACACAAAAAGAATCAAAATCATTCTTTCGGTTCCGATCTACATTGCCGAATCACATGCGAAGACTCAAAAACATTCTTCACTTTTCCAAATTGCAGGAGCAAGGTAGGAAGGAATCTGCAGTTGCAAATAAGACAGGTCAAAAGAGAAGAGAAGAGAAGAGAAGAGGAAGAGAGCCTCTTACTTACTCCTTGACTACTCCCAAGACACCATCGATAAACCTTTGCATCCATCCCCCACGCCCGACCATCACTACACCAGCAACGAATCCTCCAAACTCTCCCCTCTCCCCAAAAACAAAACAAATCCAATCAACCACCAAAACACCCAGTTTCAACTTCTTCTTCTCTTCTCCAAACACACTCACTCCTCTACCACCCACAAGCGCGCCCACGCGCACACCCACACACCACCACCACCACCACCACAACAAACACTCGCAAATCTCCACCAGCTCACCTCCAAACTCCGAACTTTTCTGAATCTTTCTCACAAAGACGACAACAACAACAAGAGATCTAACTCATTGACTACAGCTTTTTGGCAATTTTCTCATCACCACCACCGTCATCATCATCGTCAACAACAACAAAATTGTGTCTCGTAACTTACGAAGTACGATACTTTAGTCCCTTAAGGCTTTTACTTCAAGTCAGAGTAAAAACACTCCATCATAGTTTATGAAAGACTTTCTTTCTTCAAGTCCACTACATATCTTGTCGTCTATTTTAAGGGCCTCTTTTAACTCCTCTTCACCAAGTCATAGTAAAAAATATCATTATTCCAAGTCATTAGTGGGTATCAAACCTTTCTTACGTTTTTGAAATCATTTCTTACGATGAGCGGCTCTAATTTGAAAGGAACCAAAGAGGGGAGATTATTCTTTTTCGATGCCCTTTTCAACACATCATCAGCTTATCTTATTGCTTATGTCAAAAAAAAAGAGAAAAAGTTGTTTTGAGATAAAGTGTAAGGAGACACTCCAAGAGATGAGTGTTAATAACAAAAACTTCTTTGATCTCATCAGCAAACATTCTAAGATCAACCATGTGTACACCTAACAATCCATGCTGATTTTCACTTATGTCATTGCTAATCTCTGCTTGAGATAAAGCAAAGTTTGACACCCACTATTGTAAAACATCTCATTGTTTTCTAAAACTTTTCTTCAGATCCATCATATACACATATCATCTTGTGTCTTTCTATCACGAACTTTCTTCAAGTTCACACACTACTTATCATATTTTCTCCATTTTTTAGACTTTCTTTGACATATCATACATATATGGGTTCCAAAGACTATTTTATTATTATTATTCAGGTTGATTTCTTGACCCACTTGGCATTCTCTCTTCCCATCTGTATCTGTTACTTGCTTCCGGTACTTGAATCAGTTTTGTTATCAATCCTTGGTGGGAGAACTAGGGCTTCAGCATCTTTACAATTGGGAGAGTTTCAACAGGCCATGTGTCTTTTTGTACTCGCCCTCCATTCCTCCTTGTTTAATTTTCCATTGCAATAAAATTCGGGAGGTTTGCATCACATTGCTAGTTGGGTTGGGGCACATCACATAGGTGAAAGAGTAAAAAAGGGTGGTAATGGACAACTTGGGATGGAAAGAGTTGAAAGAGTTAGTGTCAAAATGAAAAAGAAAAAGTTAGTATTAAAAAAAAGGGTTGTTTGGCTAAGAGTACTTTTGTTTTGTGAGAGCTTGAGTCTCTTTGTGGGTGGGTGCCGGCCAGACTACCACCATGTAGGTCGGTTACTTTAAGTACTATGTATATTATTTAGCATTATGAACATTGGCATGAGGTAAGTATGGTTCCACATGGATATGAGTGGGCTTGAATTAACCATTGTGTGGTATGTGATGAGTTGATCAACTTTAGTAGAGACAAAGATTATGTAGTGAGGTGACAAGTCTTGTTGTCTCTGAGCAGCTTCATGGAAGTTATTACATGTCAAAAGGTTGTCACTAGTTCTCTTGGATAGTTTATTGGGCATAAAGTTGTTGTTAAGGATACATTACATGACGGTTGTCTCTAATTGGGAGCATGCATCATGCAATCCTTGTGATTGGTGTTATAACAAGTGGTGTTGGTGCAATGAAAAGATCGTCTTTGGCTGCACTTGCTAACCGCCTCGGGACAGGTTGCTGATTGTGTAAGGCTCATAATGTGCTGTATAGTGTGACTCATATTAACTAGTTGTGGGGACCCCAAAAAGTTCTTCTTTTCTCTTTTGACAAGTGGGCATCATTGATTGGTCCATCACAATAAATAAATAAATCAAACTTTGCACAATCCCAAAATAGATATATACAAAACAAAGTCTCATCCTCTTTGCTTGCTTTATATTGGTTACAAGAATAGAACGTAAGGCAAAGGATATGCCATAAAGTTAGATGCTATTGGGAACATGTTGGGGAACACATTGAGAACTTGATGAAACACAATGGGAATAACAAAATTTTAAAAATCTAACAAACCCCTTCCCCTCCTCTCCTCGAAAGAAAAAAAAAAATGGCCCCCTGGTCACATTCTGGGTCATCTAATTGGCTGCCAGGAATTTCTATGCCTACCTTTGTTCTTCACCATTTTTGGCCTAGACTAATGGCAGGGCCACAAATTGTGAGTGTGAGGTTATGCAAGCCTCAACATGTGCAAAAATGCAACAATATTATCTTTGCTTTGAAACAAAAGATATGATCTCTGTAGTTGCATCCACCCCACAACCAATTGCAAGCTGATCATGATGCCTGGAGGAAAATTAACTATCTCCATATACAGCCATGTTCCCCTTTCCTTCTTCCATTAGAAAATGATGACAAACAACACTTTTAAAATAAAAAAATTCATTCAGCTAATGAGAAAGGCACAACATGCAATTAGAAGAGCCTTACTTTAGCCCATATCCTTTTTCCCTAAGTGTTACTCTTGTAACCTATAATCAGCCCAAAGGAAGAGACTACAATACATTTATTTTGGGAATGTTGAAAAGCTTGATTCAATTTTTTTGTGATGGACCAATCAAAGATGCCCGTCACAACTTTATGGGCCCTCACAACTAATTAATATGAGTTACACTATACTATTGTTCTTTCACTTTACAAGGCATATATACATATTTTCCACCCCCGTTCCTGAACCGGCCTCGCTACCACCGTTTCTTCAAGAAATTTTGGATGATCCCCTTACAACAAACATAACTACATTTGTAACAAATTGTCAAATCTACCAATATTTTTCATTTGTAAGGTATTCAAGGAAAGGAGGATGAAAAGGGCATTCCTTAAGATAAGATAATGGTTTCCGAACATGGAATATGGTGGCAAAAAATACGCACTTCTTTTCTTGTGGATCTAACCCTATCTTCCTTCTCACATGGACTTTCCATTGAATGCCGAATGTGGGCAATGTGATAAGCTTTCCCATAAAGGAAGCAACACCTTGCCCCAATGCCCATATTTGGTGGAGACTTTGGATGGAGGTACTAAATTAGTGGTGACTGTGTCACAGCCACCACTAGATTCATCACAGCACTTTATTAGATCCTCATCTTTATCACAGCCAGTTACCAATGCACAAGTGCTGCCAGATGGCTCTGATCTGATGATGTGTGAAGTTAGTTACCCCCTGTGCCCACAGATGCAATGCATGTACTTACTCAACTAGAGAACCTCTACTTTTGTCTCCCTCTCCCTCAGCCTTGAAATGTTTTAGGTCAATTTTCATTTTTTCACTGAGCATATGATGATCAACTTGGTGGTCTGCTTCCTTTTGTTCACAAACATGTAAAAGGGATGAAAATAATTGTTATCTGGGGAGTGTTGTCCGACAAAGTGTTTATCATTGAAATGAGATACATCCAACCTCTTTGCTTGCTGGCTTGCTTGTCAATCACAACTAGCTCAATTACTTCAAATTATATGCTACAGTGCTTATGTTAATTATGAAAAATTGCAGTTAAATATTGCACAACTAGGAGGATTAGAGAAGGAAATGGAACAACCAAAGTCCTATCAAATTTCATCCCTAAGGCTTATTCTGCTATCAACTATAAATAATGAATAATGCAATTTTCAACTACAAATAACAAGTAACTAAGCAGAGTAAGTGCAGTAGAGGAAATGTGGTGCTCAAGCTTTTGAGCAAGGACCTAGATTGGATCAGAAGCAAGAATGGGTTAAAGGAGAATTAGTGCAACAGCTTCAGTAAAGGATTGGTGGAGAAGGGAGATAAAAGGGTTGCCCATCCCTTCTCTAGGGTTTGATGATACCCTAATCTGTACATCTTTTGCCTTCATTGCCCTAAAATGATGTGGCAAATTGGTTCCTGTTGATGAATTTTATCCATGCACTTCCACCACATTGCTCATGTTTTGAAATTAAACAATACTACTCTTTTGGCTTCTCCACACCTCTTTTCCAAAATGGGGAAGAGCTCTGTCCATCCCAAGCAATGTTTTGCAAAAATGCTCCAAACCTCGAACTCCTTGCTAATGTTTCTTAAAAATCGTTTCCAGTTGATATTATTCCAAACCTTTCTCATGTTTCTCAAACATAGGTTATGTGACATGGCCAATGTTTAAAGGCAATACCATGTAACCACCAAATTTTTAAATCATTTCCAAAAAAATTATGTCTCCAAAAACTAATCATCAAGGGGTGTCAAAACAAATCCCATTAAATACAATAGTACCTTGAAGGCTTTGAGACAAATTATATTATTTTTATAAATGGTGAAATTTTCAAAAACTAGTTTTCTTTAAAAATAACAAAACTTTGTGAAGGAAATTGAAGAATCTTTTGAAATCTTATTGAAACACAATAGGAATTCCACAATTTTGGAATCTTCAAATTTAACTAATTATTTGACGATTGATTTGATGTAAGAATTTTGTTATCGAAAGATGGAAACAAACAAACAAGTTCTTATGGTCATGGCTTGTGTTTAATCTGATCTTCGCCTCATTACTTTATATAGGAACACATTCTTCATCTTTCCAAATTGTATGTATACTTCTAATCTGGATCTAGGAAGCCTGTACTCTAGTTTAATATCACCAATCTACAAACCTCATTCTTCTACACTATAACTTACAACGGAGAGCTATAGAGCTACCAATTTACAATGTCGTGGCTTGGCACTCCAAGCTAGCACAAACAACAATAGCAATAGAAGAAAGACTTGAACAAATCAAAAGGATGCAAGGTTATAATATCTTTGACAACAAAATGTGCGGCAAAGAAAAACATGACAATCCTTGGAATCCAATGGAAGAAAGTCATCATGTTGGAGACTTGAACTAGAGAAGGAACAAGTCAATACCAGCAAACGTGCCGAAGTAAAAGGTGAACATCAATGGATAATTTTACATGAAAAAAAAGAGGAAAGTTGATGGTGTTTGTAGGTGTGATTAGTTGTGATGCCACTAGTGCTTGGTGGCATCCATCATCAGCTGGTATGTGGGTTTAGGTATGAACCTATGCATCAATGAAGTTATTGCATAGTTGTAATGTGTGTTGCATAACAATTGATGTGGATATTTGGCCAAGTTACACATCTTTTTCGGTCCCTACCTATACAGGTGTGAAGGGTACTTCAAACAAACTTAACATACATCCCGCAGCCCTATCTTTATGTGTCCCTACCTATATAGGTGTGAAGGGTACCTAAAACAAACTTGATATACATCCCCCAGCCCTATCTTTACATCATCTTTGTCATGTGGGAATATATTTATTTGATTTCTAATTATGGTTGGAACAATAAAATCATTTGCAATTTCCAATGGTTCATAGTTCTCAAGTTTTGGAAAGATAAACTTCAAACTCATTGCAATAGTTTCATTTTTGTTGAATTAATTCTTGGATAAAAAATGGGCAAGAAAAATTCATGAACATAAGAACTTCTCTAGTAGAAAGAAGTAAATCCTTAATATGCCAAATTTTGGATAAGTGCCATAGTGTGAAAATGGGTTTGTTCATGTAAACTTACGCTCAAATAGCAGAGGTTTCAAAAACACTGAAAAAAATTGAAAGTTTTTGATTGGTTGACCAAAGTAATTGGCCACACGTCAACTACTATTGCTTGGCCAACCATTGTGATTGGCTCACATATGTCATACTAATGCTTCATCAATGTATATTGTCCAATATTTATTGGTCTTGCCTACCAAGGCAAGAATATTGTTTTTAGATTCATAATAGAGTATAGTAGCTTTAGGGATTTTGGCCCCTAGGTAGTATGTGCGTCTATTTTTATATGAGGATTTTTGAAAGATGATATTTTGGCCTGTGTTGAAACTTGAGATTAGTTATAGAGTTATGATCTCTTGAAGGATTTTGGTTTCTTTTAGAGAATTTTTTAAGATTACATTTTTGCATGGTGAAATATTTGAATTTCCATAAATCTTCAAAGATAGGGAGTAATAGCATAGTTAGGCATGCCAACCATATCTGTTACTTTGGAGATGCGCATTGTTCATTATAGTCTGAGGCCCCACAAACATGTACCATATGCATCACTTTGGAGCTGGGCATTATTTTTCATGGTCTGAAGCCCCACCAACTGCACATGCTGCTGTTGATCAGGCATTAGCAAATAACAAGGCAATGTTGGAAAGTTGTTGTCAAATTTGATGCATGAGCACCACCTGCATTTCCAATCTGTAACCCTTTCTTGTTCAAACAATCACAGTGCCATTTGTAAAAACATGACAAACACACTTAAACCACTGTGTCTGTTCTTTCTTTCAGGTGCTTAAAAATGACCAAAAACCAAAGGAGAATGATATGCGTACTTGCCATGGCAATCACTTGACCAAATCAGGGATGAAAACCAGGAAGCCCATGGCCCCAAAATATATCTCTTCAATGGTTTCAGGATGTCAGTCACAACAGCAACATAAAGACAAAGATGTAAGTAGCAGGAGTTGCTAAATAGACAGAGCTCAGAGTGACTATTGTGTGCAAGCCCTCCCCCCAACACACACATACAGCTTCACCTGCCAGTTGATGACTGCCTTGAGACAGGTGTTCCAAACTCATTGGAAAGTTCCGAAAGCTGCAAAACAAACAAGGAAGATGTTCCAAGAATCTCCTGTTGTGGAAACATAAAATCAACACCTCAACAAATGAAATCCCACATGAGAAACCCAACAATATTGACAAGCACACCACCATGAGCATCCTGCAAAGACTGAACAGCCCCTGCCATGACCTAGCCCAAAGAAACTCAACATAAAGATGTGACATTTCGAACACAAAACCCTCAAACAGTGAGATGAACATGAAAGTAAAAAAGTTCACATTGCAGTCAGAAACCTGGAGTCCTGATTATTCCTCCACATCATCTGAAGTTATCCAGAATTGTTGATTTAAGTCACCCCCATCTGTATCATCTGACATAGGGGAACTGCTACCTTCCTGCAGATTTTCAGCACTCACTACAGTCTGCAAAATGTCCGTTGGCATAAAATAAGTGAAGCTAGAAGTGACAATTTCTTCAATTTCACTGCTGTTCTCTTGGTGCAAAGTGCTGATGGGATCACTTGTTGTGAGTTCAATTCCAGCACTCTGTTGTGTGTCCACAATGCTTCCCACCCCATCTCCAATCCCAACTGCCGCACGATCATGTCCAGCAACAAGAATATCCAAGAACTGCCGAGCAAGGGCAGTGTGCATCTGTCCTGCACGTCTTACCTCAACCATTTTATGCTCTGGTTTGTGCTGCTGGTTGAACCGGCCAACTACACAACCTGACTGATGACACTTCCCGCACAAGTCATAGCCTATCGCATCAGGGCAATCACTGCAATGGAACCTCTTGCCAACAATTGGCATCATCCCACAACCATCACACCCAAATCCATCATGGACAGGCTTAAAGATTCTCAACTCCTTCCTGTTATGACTATCGGCTTCTGGAACAGATTCCAGTGCTTCTATCCCCTTTCTTGGCTTCTCAGAGTCACATCTGGTCTGAAAGGCTCGTTCACTGTAGATGGAGGGAAAAACACTCTCAAGGTAATGATGAAGCTCCAAGCAAACTTGTGGGAAGAGACCAGGATGGTGTGACTTACACATCGGGCATAAGAGTGGAAACTCTTTTGACTTTTTGCTCCCGGGTACACAGGACTGACAAAACATGTGGCCACAGTTTAATGTGATAGGCCTGTATAAGAGATTCTTGCAAACTGAGCACTGCAAATAGGCCATGGCAGTCACTATATCTGTGTTGGAGGCTCTAGCATCTGCTTGTTCTTCATCGTGTCTCTCAGCTACCCTTTCTTCAACAGCAAGCTCACTGTCCTTAGTTGGGGAGAGATCCGATGCAGGACCCTTGGCTTTCCCAAGAGAGTCTTGAGGACTTTTGAGAAAGCCCGTTATTGTGGGTTCTGTCTGAATTCTGGAGACAGTCACAGGACACATGCTTGAGCAATTGGCCACGTTTTCACATCCATTTGAAGTAAAACCGCCATGTTTGTTTTGTGGGCACTGCACATCTGCAGAAACTTTGACCTCTGAACCTAACATACCATTCTGATTCTCTGAATGTGCACTTGGTACCTGGAAATGATTGAAATGATTGAGGCCGGTACCAAAATCTGGAGCAATGCTGGTGAAAAGCTGACCCTCTGCAGCTTCTGAGTTCAAAGTTCTGTTGTTTGCAGCTTCAATGCTCAAAGTTGGTACATTTGGCACCATGGTGCTGTAAACCTCCTCATCTTTTGAGGCTTCTTCTTTGGTGCAAATCCCATCACCAAAAGCCTGCATGCTAGAATGTTCTCCATTGCAAACTTTCAAGAAGAAAGTATCCTCTTCAAATTGAGGGGAGAATTTGTTATTCTGCAGCTCCTCCTCCCAAACCTCTTTTGCTCGCACAAAGTACTCATCTTTGACAACTTTCCAAAGGAAGTGATGGAGTTGCTCACAAATGCGTGGAAAATACATGTACGGTCGTCTACAAAGTGGGCAACGGGATTTGGAGCTTCCATTCATAGCCAGGTGTACACACCAGAAGCAAAAAAGGTGGCCACATGCATGCACTATTGGCTTATATGCAACCTCCAAGCAAATCACGCAATGAAATGCCTCTTGACCAGACCCTAATTCCATCTTTGAAACTCCCTTTACTACGAGTCCCCCTTTTTCCTCTACTCTAAGTATCAATTTGTCTCCTCTTTGTCAAAACTCAATGTTTTGTCTCCAAGCTTGCAAGAAGGGAAAGTACTTAAAACTTCAGTTGATGTGTTGCCCTTCCTTACCACCATGTAAATTCTAGTCTCTTCAACTTGTCCGATGCATAACCCGATCTTAGTTTGCAGTTGTTGTTGGTTGACCTCATCTGCTTAAACTGACTGAAGCAGCCACCTGCGCCAAGCAACAGAACAAAGTTGAAGAATCTCGAAGGAATTCTTAACACCCCCGCACCTTCCAAACGGCAGACCAAAACCCCAACAGCAAAGGATCTCAGCCGAGACCTCATCAGACAAGAGAGGTATGCGCTCACCTATTATCCTCCTGCTTTCGGGATCACAGAGATGCCGGCCTTTCTTCATCAAATCTTAGAATGCAGAGTGGTCGGTAGTCAGTAAGAACTTGCCTGTTTCCTCCCTGGAAAGAAGAAAACAGCACGTGTCTTGTACTCACAAAAAAAACGCAACTCCTTATCCCTCTCACCCCGCCGTCACAATTTTTAGGCTCTCTAATTTGAGTTGCAAACTTCTTAAACGCTTCCCCGTTCCCTCAAATCTTTATCTTCCATCCTCGTTGTTTCTTCCACCAAAATCGATAATCGCGCATCAGTTTTCTTACCCGGTTGCTGCTGGAGAAGATGAGCACATCAGAAACAATCGCAAAAAATAGGTGAGTATATCCAACAGGGATGATGCTGGCTGGCTGGCTGGCTGCTACTGCCTGCATCCGTTGAGATGCCGCAAAAATTCAGAACCAAAAACAAGCAAAACCTAAATACCCATTTCCGGGTTCCAAATTCTCCGAATCCCGGCTGCAATTCTCCCGCGGCTGATGCTGTGCAACCAACCAAAACAAACAACAAAATGGCAACAGATCTCTCGAAAAACAAACCCCGCAAGTGGATTGTTCTGCACTGTGCGCTCTCGAGCAGAGCGCTCTCGAGATCCCCAGTTGTGGTAGGTAGATTAAACGACGGGCGGCTTGAACGAGGCCTCAGACAAGAGGCGGCCGAAACAAAGGCCTCAGACGAGGGGCGGCTCGAACGAGGCCTCAGACACGAGGCGGCTGAAACAAAGGCCTCTTGAACGAGGCCTCAGACAAGAGGCGGCCGAAACAA
>Ga0209208_10000164_pt1 | contig 73762 bp, 41 predicted proteins | sample S1TSphfallax_3_FD_187694 | JGI IMG/M metagenome (GOLD analysis project Ga0209208, IMG submission 187694) | Host-associated microbial communities from peat moss isolated from Minnesota, USA - S1T2_Fd - Sphagnum fallax MG (SPAdes) (version 2) | ecosystem: Host-associated > Plants > Peat moss >... | reverse complement strand
GCATATATGATAATTGTTATTCCAATGGACCTATTGACTTGTTACTTTCCACATCCTCGTTATTTATACTTTTGTTTTGCAACACATTCATGAAGAAATCTAGATTATACATGCAATATGTACATTACACATGGGACATTTAAAACACGGTTTTGACAACCTTTACAAATTGAACAACTTCAGTCTTGAGGTTTGACAACCTAATATGTTGCTTGGATTGATTACTTCAAAGCATCATCATAACTAGTGTACGATGATGCATACGATACATTGAACTTGTGTTCCCCTTACATTCCTCATAAGATTATATTAAAACATTTAAAGGTGATTTTTATATTTTAGAAATTGAATTTGGTGTGTTCAATGCATATAAATTTTTAGAGGGGATTTTAAGAAATTCTAATTCAGTTTGTACACATGCTTGTATGTTAACAAGGTGTGATTCTGTATATCAGGATATGTCATGGAGGATGAGGTTCAAGTGTTAATCATTTTGTGCCAAAAAAAACCAAAGGTGATTTATTTAAATGATCATGTAGATTTGTAACCATTGTAGAGCCAGTCACAATGATAAAAGAATACCAATTGTTTTGATTCAGAAATGGTGGAGTCCTAAAATATAATGAGGTTTTGTGATTCTTGTGTGATTGATGAAAATGGCCTAAATGAATATAAATTAACTTACTCATAAGGAATGTAAGATTCATGAGAAGCAAATGATGGAAAGAATCAATATTTGAGAAAGAAAAAAGTCACATTTCTTATTAACTTTTTGATATTATTGGAACTGCAATTTAGTAGAAAGTCATAAAATGTGGGTGGGTTTATAAGTGAAAAGAAATGGATTGAAGTTTCTAAATTTCTTTAAATGTTGAAATTGATTGTGAAGACCATTGCACTAATCATATTGAGTTTAAGTTTGATTTTGATATTGTTATGGAACAAGACTTGGACATGATGTACTTCAATGAAGACTATTATTGTTCATGGATCCGAGGATGGAGATAATTTTATGAAATGAATATTGAAGATGAAAACAATGTGTATTTCTTGCTAAACAGAATTTGATTTAAATCTCAAATTGTCCCTACAGTATATGCTCAAATGGATTTATCAAATCCAATTTGCAATTGAATGAATTCAACTTTTGATTTGCACAAGTGTGAATTATAATACAATCAATATGTAGAAATTCCATTGTTTCTATGGACAAGAATTAAATGGGTTGTTGATAAGATTGAAAATGCTTTTACCACCATGCATGTTTATACATTATATATCACATTGTTTGAGAAGACAAGCTATAAGCCTGGTCACCAATTGTTTTGGTAGATGTTTACTCTAGTTCATGCATCCAAAGATGCCTTCAGTTCCTTGTGATATGAAATTTTTTATTTAATGAATTTTGAACTTTCTTAATGATTCTGAAAAAATCCCAAATTAAGAAAATGAAGCATTAACCTTCTCCCCCAAATTCATGTGTAGTCTGTATGTATTAAACTCTTTGCAAAACAGGAGAACTACAAAAACCTAAATGCTTACTCAACCCATTTTCTCTTCTTTGCTTTTTTGCACTTCCTTGCATTTCTCAAAACAACTCAAAGCCTTTTTGCTCTTAGAAGCATTATTGTGGCAATAAATGTTTTATTTCTAGCTGGTGAAGTGCAATTCAAAATTCAAGCTCACATGAAATACGTCAAGCGAATTGGCCTGTATGCAACCAATGGGTCAGCTAGGGTTGAGAGAGGAAGTGACCCAAAAGCAGGTTGGTCTTCACATATGTAAAGACTTCGTTCAATTTTGTTTTAGACGGCATGTTAGTAACATATTTTTTCCTCCTCTATTGGGGGGTGGGGGGGGGGGGGGGGGGGGGGGGGGGGGGCATAATTTCAAAATGGAACACCGACTCTAGTAGGTGTTCCATTTTTCAAAATGACTCCCCTTTTTTGATTTAATTTTTTCCTGTGATACTTGATGGATACCTGCTGGGTATCATAGGGAAAAAATAAAACAAATAAAGTAGGTCTTTATGCTCTGTAAAGCCAGGGCTATGGACTTTACCAAAATTTGCAGGCCCTTATTTCAGTGAGACCCATGGCCTTGGGCTTTACCCTAGCTAGAAAGCATTCAAAAAATATTCCTAATGTATTTGGAAGGTACCTTACATCTTTGAATATCCTTGCTAGAAAGGGTATATTGTGTCTAAGTACTCATTAAGAGCGGGACAGATCTTACACCTACTATCGGCACAAGGTTTCTCCCACTCCTAAGAAGTAGATGTTAGAACTAAGAACCCTCACCTCCAACTCCTCACAATCCACATATGTTCAGTAATGGTGAATTCATCATGATATTCTGGAGATAACCAGGTGGTTTGATTAATTGGCTCCTGCCACTAATCTCATAATAACTTCATGTCGGGATTTTGCTAAAGCTGAATATTTTTTCTTGCAGATTAAAAATTGCTAATGGAGTGCAGCTCACACAGACAAGCTCTTCACAGAAAGACAGAGATAAGTGAGAGAGAAACAAAGTTGGCCCGCAGAGAGAGAGAGAGAGAAAGAGACAGAGCCCGACAAGATGGTACACAACTTATTATCATGAACCTTACCGCAACTATAGTGAGCACCACAAAATGTTGCAAATTAGTTATAATAAAATGTTGTCGATTAGTTAATGTTGAGTATTAACTCAGTCATAATAAATTGTTGTGGATTAGTTATGATTTACATCTTCTTAGAACGAAGTACTTTGTTTTGTGTTGTTTTTGCAATTTTTTAATATTACTATTATTTTTATTTTTTCCCACCATCGGTTGAGTCAGTGTTTGTCAGCCATTACAAAACAAAGTTTGTTTCTCGAGAGCTCTCTGGACAGCTTAGGGCTGTGACTCTCAAAAAAACCTATATAACAATGCTGTCATGCTGGACATTGGTCAGAGAGATTGGTCAGTTTTGTGTGCGTTATGCAAAATGTCAAATACGGAGAATAATAAGACTCTATGTTCTAGAAGCTTGTTTTGTTGCCGTGCTGAGGACATATACCCAATGTGGCAGACGACAATAAAAAGACAAAGGTACAATCCTTCTTTTTTTCACAATAAACAATAATTTGGCTCAAATTTTGATTGAATTTTGAGGTCCTTTGTTGTTGCATAATTTTTTACTCTGAAATCACTCTTGATAATAGTGCTACAATTTGGGATTAGTAATTTCTTGTTGAATTCTCTTTTCTTTCAGATCCAAGGGAAGAGACAAGAGACTATGCATCCATGTACTTCATTGTTGGTTACTACAGGATTCAAACTTTGGCTTGATTTGGGTCCCAATTTGTGTACTTTTGGGACTAGATTTTTGAAATTGGTGGGATGTAACACTTGCTTACCCATATATTTTGAAACTACTCTTAAGAATTTTTGTAGTGTAGCTGGAGGGCACATTATAGTGCGCACTTATTCCTGTGCCTTGTGAGCGAGCGTTCTGTTTTCATGGCAAGCTTTACAAACATGTAAAGCCCTTGCTCTCAGAAGGTTGTATCAATTTTTATGCTGTGTAAAGCCTGCAGGTGAGAGCATTACTGAAATCATGCTTGTGCTTGGCTGTCGCCTTGCACGCCCTTCTTTCAGTAATGCCCTCTCCCTCAGACTTGATCCTACACTTGATGTAGTTGTTTGTAAATTACACTCAAGTAAAACAAAACTAATAGTACTAAAAGTGGATTAGAAAAGAATGCTTCATAAGGTGAAACCACTAGGCTGTATCTCAAGTTGTGATCTCGAATCCTAACAGCTAGGGCTACAATGCATATCATTGGAGTTCACAAGCCCTTCATAAGGGTTGTGAAAACATTTGTGTTCACACTTCCAAACTAATATCAACTTCTTCCACCCTTGTCCCATACTTATTTTAGATGATTTGGATTTAGCATTTTTTTTTAGTGTGTGAAATTTCGCAAAACTGAAATAAATAAATAAATCAGTGAATAAATGATCTGTCACATATTTCATGTTTTTTTCAGGGAAAGAAATTGCCAAATTTCATCACATTTCTACTTGGGTTTTAGAGGGGGACAATTTTTGTATTCGCTTTTTGACTTCATTGTAGAAACTTATTTCCATTTACTGCTAAATCCCTCTTGGGATGCTCACATATGACACAACATTAAAAACTTGAAAAGAAACACTGTTCGGATTGTCTTCCAATAACATTCTCAAAAGACAACCTAATTATTTCAATTTATATCTGCCAATAATATATGAAACTTGGATTTCATCATATTCCAACAATATATGATTAACAACTTGATTACATATTGTTAAATGTTTTTTTTTTGGCATTAAGAATAATTAAGCTTTTTAGGTTATTTTAAAACTTTTATTTTTGCATAATTCATCCATATCACATCATTCTATTGTCTCTCATGATTTTGTTTCAACTTGCTATGATGGGTAGTTGCATTGCACAAAGAGGTGCTTGTTTTGGAACCAATTACAAAATTTAAATTGAACACATTTTTTTAGTTTAAAAAAGAAGTTACTATTATGATTTTTTGGTGTTTGTTGTTATAATTAGGTTCAAAATTGTAATTTGAAATGCATAAGGTTTTTGTTTCATTACCCTTCATCTTAATCATATAATTGCACAATTAACACAAGTTAAAACTAGACAACCATCAAGTTTTAAAATGCTTTCCTAAAAACTAATTTGGGATTTCCTTTCAATCTTTGATACTTGCATGGGAGAATATTACATGCCCATTAACAATCAACATTTCCAAAATTTAGTGGAATTGGTAAGTCTTTCTTGGCTATCAACAACAATCCATTAATGTATAAACTCCATATAGCTTCAAAAAAATTTAACTATATATGTATTTAATGGTCATATAATTGTTGATTAGGTAGCTTGTGGAACACTTTCATTTTAGTTGTAATTGCTTATAATACCTTGGATAAATTGCAATACCATAGAACAATATGTGAAGTTGGAATTTTGGTTTGTGATAAGAACTCTAGAATTTGAGTGTGCACCATTAGAAATGCTTCCTTAAGTGGAATTTCTAAAATAGGTAATTTGTAGAAATATTTTGGATGTTATTACACAATCATATTTTAACCATAATTATCATGCAAAAAAAAAGAAATGGAGTCAACAAACTTAAGATGAAAATAGGATATAAAAGCAATGTACCGAACCAATATGATATCGCAACCATGTCTGATTCCATTTCAACTTGTGTAAACATGGATATAACATGAACATGTAACACAACCATAAACTTTTGGCCTATAATGTGAACTTTTGGGGTTGAAGGTTTATTTCATTTAACAAAGTGAGTGGTGTGCATTGCGCCTTTGATAGAGGATTGCCTCATCTTTTAGGATTGATTAACCCATGTCCAATTGTTGTTCACATGGAACCTTTCTCCACTTTAATCTTCAAAGTTCTCATTTGAATATTTGTTACTACCACCAAGATTTACATTGGCAGCTATTTCATTCAGGCTCATGCCCAAAGTTATGTTATGACCATCATGCTTTCCTACTCATTGAAGCTTCTCACCACCAAGATTTGCTTCGACAATTGTTTCATTTAGGTTTGTGCCCAAAGTTGTGCCACAATTGTCACACCTTCCTATTCATCAAAGCCTTCTCCACTCTCTCTTCTCATGATGGAGTTTTTTGTAAATTTCTTGTGAATGCATTAAAGTGGTTCAATATAACATAACCATTTAAAAAATTATTATGGTGTTTTCTTTGAATGCCTAGCCCAAGCAATCTCAATTCTATTTCTTATTTGATGTAATTCCAATGGTGTTTGGCATCACATTCTCTTCCTCGTCATTAGTAGTTAGATTTTAATGCAATTTTTTTTTCTTTTTTTTTTGGCTTTAATTCTTGTTCTTGCTAAATTCTAGGTGCTAAAATTGTTCAATTTCACCTTAATGAAACAAATGGTTGGTTTTGCCCTATGGAAAGAACTTTTTCCATCTAAAACAAATTGCCAATGTCCCTTTTTGCTAATGGGCAAGGAAGAGAGAGTTAAGTAGCTCACCTTGCCTTCTTTGGTTTTCTCTCAATAATCTTTGTTTTTTTTTGTGTTCCACATTTAGAAGCAATGGTGACAAAGTTACTTCACCTTGCCACCCGCAACCCTAGCTCCTACACCTTCTTTTCTTTTGTTTGCTCATTTGCTTTTGGTTGGTAGTGAGGAGTTCACCCAATAAGCTCCCCTTGAGAGAATTTTCATTATTGAATAAAGTCGTTGAAGGCCCTTGCTCATGGAGGCACATAGGGATTCTTCTTTCCTTCAAAACCTTTAGAATTCACTTACTTGCCAAGTGTGGGAGGTTCGAGCAACCATCCCCAAGCCCATGCGAAATTTCAAAGATGAAGTTTGCTAGGCATGTTAGTGAGAGGTGTGAAATGACAATGTGGGACCCCATTATGCCCATTTTGTTGCACAACTTGTTATGTGTCAATTGGCAATATATCCATTCTCTTTCATTCACCATGGATGAAGGAACAACCCATACCTTTTCCATTTGGAAAAGGACCAATCCAATCACCTTTCATTCAATACTAACCCCATCCAACCAAATCTTGTTCATCTTCGCACATCCATTTAATGGGACTTTCATAGCCTCTCCCAAATGGATGAATGCAACTTAGATTTCATCCAAATGATGGGCACATTGCCCACCACCCTCCGGGATGATATCTATTAAACACACCTTGATAAGGTTTCTTCCATCTAGCACTTTGCAACATGGGAGACCTAGGTAACAATTCTCACCTCGATATTCACAGCTTTTGGCCTAGCCATTTGGTTGGACCAAATGTTCACAACCTTGGCCGCTTTCTTTCACCCATGAATTAGGCAAGAAATCGCAACTCACACCACACCTAACATAACAGACATTGCCTCAACCCTATACATTTTCATCTTGCCAACATCAAGACCCATTTTAGACCCAACAGTTCGCTTTTGGACCCCCACCAAGGTTTTGTGCATGAGCATTGTTTGCCATGACAATGAACATTTCTCACAAACACTATCCCTAATGAATGGCACAATCCAACCAAAGGATCCAAGGTTTGCCCCTCATGGGAGTTTGGAGTGTTGGTCCATGGGTTGGGTGGAAAGTTATAATAAAGATATTTTTTCTTCATTTCGATTCTTGGGTTATATTTTCTTACATGTAATTTTTGCTTTCCTCCACCTTTCCTCATTATCGCCATTGCCATGTGAATTATCTGCTTTCCTATAATTTTTTCACTAGAAATATCTTCCATTTTTTATACTTTTTTCATTAGTTTTTAGTGAAAGATTGTGAGACAATTGCATTGTTCCAATTAATTGAAAAAATCCCTTGTTTAGTTTTATGTTTCCAAAATTTGGCTTGAATGTTTGAAAGCACATGATCAATAATTTTAACTTTACATTTTTTTCCAATTTTTGTCTATTATTTGCACCATTCTTTGTTATTCTCGATGCTAAGAGTAGAGGATCCAGAATCGTTGAATTACGCAATCAGGTTATTGTGTGTCCCACTTCAAGGAATTAGGGTTTTGATGGCCAATTCTTAAATTTTTGGGTGGCAATATGGTCTGATGTTTCATCACTGCTGGAATTTGATTTCAAGATTTGAGTGACTACATCAATATTAGTTCCTAAAGTTTAATTTGCAATAGAATGAACCTTTCAAAGCATATTTAATTTATAAATCCTAAAGCTAGCCTTGCAAGTGGTGATTAAAAACATTGCTTGAACACCCTACTACATATTGGCCATTGTTGATCATCCATTGTTCTTATTATTATCACGTTTTTTTTTCTTTATTTTTGATGTTGACATTTGAGGATTGAAATATAGAAATCCATGGGGCCAACTTTGAGCTCTGATACTAGCCACTATTGCAAAGATTACAAGAACTCACTACTTTATAATGGCCATCCTTTGTTTTTATTTTTTTCCCTGACTTTTCCCTACTCTTAGTGTTGAGAGTATGCAATTGTCTAAGTAGGTGAGTTAATATCTCTTTTGAAACTAGGAGTCAGGGATAAAAATGCTTGGGGCCTTTGATGGGTTAATCTATTGAAAACAAATTTCAAAGAAATTATTTAATCAAAAATAAATTTTACTATGAATTTTTTATAAATCTTCATGAAATCAATCTTGAAGTTTTTAAAGTAACAACTAATTAATTAACATTATTTTATCCTCAAAAAAAGAATTTTTTATTAAAATGTTAACTTATTTTCAACAAAAATTGTTTTGTTTTAGTCATTTTTTGTATAAACTTTGAACTCAATTTTTGGGATTTAGATTTCAATGAATTGAAGCTAATTACTTGGATCTTTTTCAAAAAAAAATTATTTTATAAATTGGTCATATTAAAAAAAATTCAATTTGTACTAATATGAAACCTCTTGAATGAAATAACACAAGTGCCAAGCCTTAAAATAAAATAAAATGGAGGCACTATCAATTTGGTTGTCAAACATTCATATTTTGAAAAAAACAAAACTTAACAAGTGGATGGTAGATGTTCATATCAAGTTATCAATTACATGGGTGCACCCACAATCTACACATGCCATACTACATACACATTCTATGAAGTTTCAAGCCCTAGTTCTTGAGTCACAGTTCTCCTTTTGGTTTATAAATTGTTTTACGCTTTATGTTGTTTTTTCATCTGACAATCATTGGTATTGTCTTTCTTTGAGGTGGACATACTGTGTAGATCCAACTTTTCTAGGTGTAATATTCACATCATTGGAATTCATTTTTGTCTTTGGTGTTGGTTTCGTGCTTTCTTCTTCCTCATTTGTCATGTTTTCTTTGAGGCTTCATGGCTCTAGCATCATGCTCTCTTCTTTGTCATCTGACCCCATTATTCTAGCATTTGTGCATGCTATGGGATTCTCCTCCTCCACTAGCTAGTCCATTTCCTTGTTGTATGCAAGTGTTGGTGCTTCATATGGATTGTCCTCTACATTTGATTCATTTCTTGGCCATTTTTTTTCTAAGATTGAATCACTTTTTTTTTGGGTGCTTGGAATCTTAACAAGTAATCGCATTGTCAATGAAATCTTGTTCTAAAATTTTGATTCATCGGGTGTGTTAGCCATGGATTGTCTCTAAGTGGTTGTGGCAAGCTATTCAAAAATTCTGGCATAAACATTTTGATCACTGTCCCATATATCTTATAGTCCAACAAGTGGTTAGTAGACGCCCAATATCCAACCTTTGCTTGGAACTTTGCATTTACACTTTTAATGCAAAGTTCTTAGTTTTAATTGTCATTTCTCAACATGTCGTCATTTTCGACTATCATACGCCCTTTGTGGTTTTGGGCCGATCTTATCATTTGATGATTCATCGAATGGTTTAAGACTTTGTTCTTTAATTATTGTGGCACCTAGGCTCGCCTACTTGGAATTGTATATAATTTTTTTTAGGTTTCATGAATTTTGTTGGTAGCAAGTTGCCAAGGGTTACCAAGTCTTGTATTGACAAATCACTCAGTAAGCTTGTGAAAAAATGTTCTGGAATTGACCATTTCAAATTTGCACATTCTTTGAAGAGATTCATGGCATGTGTAAACATTGCCAATTTGTAATCTTCCACATTTTCCTTGGAAATGTTTACTGTTTGTTTGACTAATGAAATATTTCTTTGTTTATTTTTGCAAACATCATGCTGCCCATTCATCTGTTTTGCCAATTACCCTTTTCCATTTTGTTCCCCATGTTCTAATTCCAACAAATGTCCGAGGGGGTCTAGTTTGGTATCATATTTTGGATATTCAAACGATTTTTTTATCATTTCGCAAATTCTATCTAATATGATTGAAATTAATGTGTATTTAATCACTGATTCCAAAGTCTTTGGTCTATGACATTTGGTGTCAATTTCTTCCTTTCCATTATAGAATAAAGGTTGCAGGTTTCAAGATTGTAGACACATGGTAGAGGTAGAAAGTATTCAAATGGGTAATAAGGATGGAGTAAATACAACTTTAGATATAGATTAGGAAAATTAATAGTAAAGGGGGAAAATTACAATTTGATTGTATAAGTTGCAAGAATGGTGTTAGATGCAAGAGGTTGAGAATGTGAATGAAATAACAAATAAATTGAAATGGTATAAAATATGTAAAGTGTTAGCGACTACCTAGTATTGTTTCAATTCCTAATGGGCACATGTTTTTTCATGGTGAATGGATAATGTATGGATCTACACATACCTCTTCGTGGGTCACTTGGTTTATCGTCAGACATTGTTTTAATTCCTAATGGGCACATGCTTCTTAGTGGTGAATGGGTAGAGTATGGATTGGTAAATACCTATTGGTGGTTCAACATGTTTATATGCCATTAATCTGGATTTAGTTAAAAATTTTAAATGGTTTAAATGTTGTAGAAATTCATATTAAGGAAATATGAAGTATAACTTGAAGTATTGTATTAACATTTCATGTGTTGTATGTCCCAACATGAAATTATTCCATCTTGTTTCTTTTGTTCAGTTTTTCACAACAATTTTGTTGCCAATGTTTATTTGAAAGTTCATCCATTTTTTCATCAATGAAAATTGTTCATCCATGACACTTGTCAAAATATTTTTCTACATCATTAAATATTTTGTCCTATGTGTCAATTAATATTCCGTCTATGTCAACAAGATATTATTGAAAAGATTCCATTGGGTTCACTTGTTCATGCTCACGTTCACACGCTCATAATATAACATTCCTGCATATGTGACTTTCACTCACAACCATAAACATTCATTTAAATGTTGTTCATCTCATTTTGGTCTAGAATTAAGAACTGACATTTGGAACGGTCCAATCAAAGAAAGGAAGGGTTTTTGTCCATCCAACATTCACTTCATGACACAGGTTACATTGACCAACTCAATTGGGACTCAAATGAATGGATTTGGAATGATTACAACAGCTGTAGTACCACCACCTTTTTCGATTATTCTTCAAAATAGGGCTATTGACTTAGCATGCAACAAAGTTAGTGTTAACCTTGTAAATATTAATTTGTAAATATTAATTAAATATTAACATGAATTAAACATAGATTTGACTTTTATAAGTGTTAATTTGTAGTTATCTTGCTAGTTAGATGTTACCATGCATCAAGTACAATTTTTACCATTGTAGGTGTTAAATCAAGATTTGAATAAATGTTAACTAACTAGTTAGGAGTCAATATATTAATTCCTACTTAGTTAAGTAACCATTTTAGTTACTAGTTAGTGCTCCACATTTGAATTAGTGTTAGATTTTTTATTTAGTTACAAATAAAAACCACCTAACCTATTAAGGAGGTAATTTTGAATCTTTTTAATTTTTGTTCATTTGCAATAACATTCATAAAGTTTTTTTGTTATCTTTTGAATTTGAATCTATACATTGTGGTCAATTTGAACATGCATGCATAGGAATAATGAAATTATTGTCTACATGTCATCTTTTAGAATTTTATATTTTGTCTATTAACAATTGGGTTTATCTTCCCTCCTTAAGAATCTTTCGATCTTCACCACAACAAAGGGAAAAATTGAAGCCTTTTTTTAGACACATTTGGCATAACTCCTAGCCTAGGAAGTGATTATGTTGATCTGGCTTGTTTTCAATGGTGGACTTATAGTAGCATTTTAGTTTAACAAAATGGGCGTTGACCCCATTTGTTGCATATGCAATAGTTAAACCATTGAGATGCTTGCCCATTGCCTCCTTAAATGCCCTAAAATCTAGTTTGCTCGGGAAGCTTATTAGCATGTCTACAATTGACTTGGCATCCTTCAACCTAAGTCTTGGTACCCTACCTTTTTAAGGGATTTGTTGCTTCAATCCGTAGAAACTCTTGCCCCCAACTTTTTCAACTCTTTCACATTTGAACACTAGCCCATCAACATTTGTGATCTTTCATCCTTTACTTTGTTTGGATCCGATAATATGCACTCAAATATACAAAACACCATTTGTATACCCACATTTTGCATAGGGCGTGGACCATGACTGTTCAAGTTGGCATCATCACTTGGAAAACATCTGGAAGGACAGGGAGTTCCTCACTCCCCCCCATGTGCAACAAGTTTTCGAAAAGGAATTCTACACAATTTGGTTAGACATGCATTTGTTTGGTAGGAATGAACCTTTCCTTAAATGGAACTTGATTTGCTTTGTTTTTCCTTTGTGAGCATTAGTGAAAAGGATCTTGTTTCCCCCCTCCTCTCTTGGGGCTTCTTCTTCATTTAAAAAAATGACTAAAGTTTTTATGCAAACTTCCATGACCTAGTTCCTTATATAAGTAATAAAATGATTTCAACCCGTTATCTTTCGTCTAACGAACGTTAATATGAGATATAAATTTGATCAAAAGATCCCATCTCATCATTTTTTGGCACACATTCATTCTTTGTACATGAACATTTTTCCATGTATGGTTGGAATCATGTTTTAGTTTTGCTTTGTTGTAATTTTTTTGATCATAACCTCTTGCTTCAATAACTTATCTTTTGGTTATTGTAATTTTTTGCTTGTGACACTCACTTTGGTTTTTTACATGTTTATCATCACATGTTGCATATTTGTGTTGATTTCAATTTGGAAAGCAATTTGTGTATATACTTACCTTGGTATATGTCTTTTGATATGTTAGTGTAGAACACTTACCTAGCCAACACAAGTAGTGACACCTTAATAAAAATTCCCAATTAAAGCATGCAAGGTTTTTTGTAGATGTATTGGTGGAAATAAGTAACAACCAAATGTTTTTAGGGAAAATTAGTTTTTGTGTTCAAGGTAGATGGAAATTTGACTTCATTGAAAGACATATTTCTTATTTCTTTTATTGTAAATGCCATTGCACTAGTACTTCTTTTGTAATTCATCAAAGTGAATGTTATTTCAATCAAATGAGTCCATTGCTTTTGATATAACATAAGATGTTGAATTTTTGGTGGAAATTTCACATCGTTGCAAAGTAACAAAAAAATGTTATGGACCATTAATTTTGTGATTTCAAGATTTTCTTTCAAGGTCACCCCATTTTCTTTAGTAGGTAGTCAAAATAGAGAAGGATGTTTAAATTGTTATGGATGAACACCATTACTTTTATCTCATCTTATTATTGACAATATCCAATTTTTGCTACATCTTGTTATGGACAATCAATCCTTTTGCTACATGAAACTATTGAAACAAAAATCATTACTACAAAATCATGATTTTTATGTTATTTTGTGTATAACTAACTTTAATCATAATTTCAATCATAATGGACATCAGAGAAAAATGATTTCAATTAAAATGAACTAGTCATTTTTTGACACAAATTTGATTAAGTTTGTGATGATTGTATTATTGAATTACTAGTTTTGTTTGTTTTTCTAATTGTTCTCAACAAGTTGTTGAACTTGCAATGGATTGTTATAATTGTGTCCAACATATGTGTTATTCTTATTATGTTTTGTCACATCATCACAATTGTTTTCACTCATGTTAATTGTGGTGATAATGTGTTTAAAATGAGATTGAATTCTTGCCTCCTTGGTCACAATCCAAGGCCTTTACTAAGCAACCACCACATAATAAGTTTCATTGCAAAATACACACACACACACACACACACACACATATTTTTTGAATTTAAACATTATAGCCTTATTACATCATTAAATAGTTTTAGAATGAAATTGATTACACATGTGTTGGTTTCATTACTTCATTTACTTCATTTTTGAATTTCGTAATTAAATTGAAATATTTCTTATTTTTATTTTAAAAACGCATTACATTAATTTAAAATATTTCTTTCTATGTTTGAATATACCATTTAGATTAAATTAAATGAATTTCAATTCTACACTTCATATGGTCACAAAAATGCTATCACAAATTACATAAACACACATATATTTTGAATTTCATGCATTATGACTTTATCACATAATTAACTAGCTTCATAATGAAATTGATTTCACATTTATTTAATTTTGTTATTGATATGATTCAATTTTTAATTTCATAGTTACATTGAATTTTTTTTTAATTTAAAGAAATTAATGAAAATTTCTTAACTAAATGATTCGGGTTCAAAATTCCAGTATAAAATTTTAATACATCCAATTTATTTCATTTTTTCATTTAATGAAAATTGTAACATCTTAAACTCAACATGACAAAAATTACATTAAAATAATATTTTGATTTGGGCCACAAATTCAAGTATAATACTTATATTAAAAATTATTTAAAAAATTCCCCAATGGGATGAATTCCATTTATGAAATTATGTAATTAAAATTCATATGTTTTTTATTACATATTTTTAGTTATATTTTTTATGTTCTTAATTTCAAATTTGAAGACATTACATTAGTTCAAAAATGTATTCCAGAAATCATAAATTCATTTTATTATAATATTGGTAATTATGTAATTATGACACATTTGACATTAATTAATGTAGTTAATTCAAGCCCAATAGCATGTTTGCACCTTTATTTTAATAATTGTGTTCTTGAAGAATAATCATGTAATATTTGAGCACGTTTGTATGGTAGAGTGGGCACAAAAAATTGTCATAATGTTGTCATAATGTTGCAATTTTTTCCAATGATTTGGAAAAGGTTTAATGATCAAAACGTGAAATTAATTTGTAACATGTATGATGTAGTTGCTTGTCATAGAATGATTATTTTAACAAAAGGATTAAGAATGATTTCTTTTAATAGGAACTTGTTAATGACAATTTTCACATCAATGTATATATATGTACAAAGAACAATCTTTCATCAAAGTTAATTCAAGTTGCTCTAAAATCATGAAGTTTAAATTTTAATTGTATTAAAATTTTCTTTTGTACATCATTTTATAATAATGATGATGATTATGATGTTTGTACATGTTGTAAAATGTTCTTACTTTGAAGGTGTACATGGCTTAAGTGTTGATTTTATTTATCCATGAAGTTCAAATAGAGTTTTTGAATTAGTGAAAAAGGTATATTATTGTCAATTACAATGTCACAAATAAATTTTATAATGAGATTAGTGTACATTTACTCAAAGAAATAAATATGAAACAATTTGATATTCATGATTGGTTTAACTATATTATTTTTAAGGCCCAAGTCAATTAAATATATATATTTAAAAATTCAAAATAAGTAAGTGCAATATTTTTACTAATTTCTATACATTTAGTTTTGGCTCATTTTGCGTTCATTGTAGCATGCAAACACCCATTTTTCAATTTTAATAATTACATAAGTAATAATCTAATTACATCAAATTACATTTACATTATGTAAGTGAGAACATATGGAACACAAAATATACCAAATAATTTGAAATATTCTTTTTGTAAAATTTGAACGCATAAGCCTATTTCAACTCAGTAGGGGTTCATGCACAATTGAGTCATAGGGGGCTTCCAATGGATTGCTAATCTGCTGGTGGCTCTTTGGTTCACTCTGGTTGAGAGTTTTCAGACCATGTACAGACCATGTACTTAAAGATATCTTGAATCATTTGGAAGAATTGGAGTGAAATGAAAGCATGGTAGGGAAAATGATATGTTTATGCAGAAGTTGTGAGTCTTTGTCAACAAGCTGGTATCACAAAACAATCTTGTGCTCTTCTTTCTTACCCGGGAAAGTCCTGTATTTCTGCTTGTCTGAAAACAATTTTATGGGTTCTTGTGAGGTCCACATATGACAGTAGCAGGCAGTGTTCAGGAAGAAATTGCTGGTGTCCTAATTGAGGTCTGCTTCCTATCTGCTGCAGAGATGAAGATTTTTGGCAGCTTTCTTGGGGTGCTTTTAAAAATCTTTGCCAGAAAAACAGAGATGGAAAAGAAATAATGTTTCTATTAGAGAGTGTCAGAGATCAGCTCCTAGCAGATCAGGAGTTGGACTGGTGTTCTTTTGGTCAACAAATTTTGTCCTTTTCTGGGGAAAAGGGTTCTTTTTGGAGAAAAAATTCTAAAGAAAATCTGACTAATTTTGCTAAAGTTTTGGAAAAAAATTCAAAATTTTGTAAATATTTTATATGTCAAAAAAATTGAAAAAAAAACCCCTAATCAGGACTGCTTTTGTTTCTTCTGATGGGTTGAAATGAATGAATGAATAAATAAGTAAATAAAGGCCATGTAACATTCCTGGTCACAAACTTAGAAGGATTTATGAAGAGATCACAGTGAATGTGTATAGTCTACAAGTGGATGTTTAAGAACAACACATGAAGGGTCACCCTACAGAAGAGAAGAAGAGTTCGAGGAGCATCTCCACCAATGCTGTATGCGAACCTGCAAAAATATTTCTCACATCCAAGTTTTAGTTACTAACATTTTTCCAGCCCCACTGATAAAACTGAAACTGGGACTGCAAGGTGGGAGACTACTAATAGCAACCCACTTGGAACAATCAAACTACGTAGCCAATTAGTAACAGGGAACACTCAATAAGTACGATTTGACTGCGTTTATTACACTGGTCCTGGGGTCGTCCCGGGCTCTGAAAGTTTGCGCATTTCTTCAGGGTCCCAGCAGTCTTCCAGTGGATTCACTGGGATCAACTGATGAACCCCATCCAAGGTTTCCAGAGCAGGGTCACGTACTGAGCGTTGGTGGAGATGCTCTCACTCAAAGATCACAGCAGATGTGTATGCTCCATAGCTTGATCTTATAGATGAACACATCAGGGGAAAGTCAAGGGCGCATCCCGTAGCCTCATCATAAGCACCAAGCAGCAATGTTCTTTAGGGTTTGGAAACATCATCCAGGGTTACTAGAGCAGCAAAATCAAGGGTGAGACCCAGTATTGGACTTCAACCCTAGGTATATGATGTTGGTATGAGTTCTGGTATTGAAGAACATACCAGTCAGGTATGACTTGAGGTAATATCAAGTCTATACCTGCCTCATACCAAGATTTTGATACCAGGTTACACCTGCCTCATATTAGCCAAAAATCAGACTTTGACCCAATAACAGGTCCAGTGTTCTTTTTGGGGATGAGCGATAAATTTTGTTATTTTGTTGTTACTTTGATGTAGCCACAAAATGACAAAAATTGAACCAGGGATTTTTGTTTCCCCCAGCTTTGTGTTATTCAAAATTTGGCGAAATTTTCCAAAAAATTAGGAAAATTAGTTGAATTTACAGTCAAAAAACAGAAATTTCTACAAATTTCCCAATCTTTTGGACAAAAAAAGTAAAAAAATGTGTCATTTTTTTTTTTGCTGATCCATATTGGTATTGGAGTTTTAGGAAGGACCCCCCAATAGCAGACCAGGCTGGTATGAAAGGATAAAGAAATGCTTAAAACTAGGAAAGGATGGGTATGTTCAAAAGTTGATACCAGTCCAACACTGGTAAGATCCAGCTGGGAAAGATGTATAGATCAAGCTACCACAGTTATTTGGTCAGTAGGACAAAATGTTTTCCAAAATCAATATTATAGCTCCCACATTAACTGTCAATCATTTCTAGTGGTTAGACATGCACTAACTACTAACCTAGGGTTGGAATACTACAGTACTACAGTGTTTTTATGTGAAAACAAGAGGCACGAGGCTCCACTGTTGCAGAACCAAAACCCTTTTTTATGTTGTGTCTGATGATGGGCGTGCATATGTTTGGACTCTGGATATGTCAATTTGAAAGCCGTCAAGATGATTCACTGGTGGCTACATTGATTGTTGTGGAAGGAATTATTAAATTTGGAGTGTTCTGTGGGGTTTCTATTGCTGAGTACCAACCACCTGCCAGTTCTCTCTACCACATGACAGATTTTTGAGTGAACCACTCACTCTTCTGTGCATGACTTGGGTCTCTTTCCATTAGACTGCTGATCACACACTTATATGAAGTATGTTGTGATGATCATAAAGCCTAATACAATGGGCCCTTGTTTGTTTCGGTTGTTTGGACAGGTGCATTCCATTGGAAAGTTGCTATTACTTTGAAAATCTGTAATTAATCAATATTAGAAGCTCTGCGAACACCTCACATTTTAGAGAATTTGAAAAAAAAACATGTTCTGATGAAAAAATGACAAATGTCATTACATGATGGTTTAGAATTTGATTCATAACTCTGATAACTCTTGCATTTGGTCAATCCTTGATTGATAAATCTATGAGGTAAGTCTAAGCACGGTTAGTTGGAGGAGCTGCTCTTAAGGCAAGATCTGTGATCACAACAGCCTGAGGGAAAGATGTCCTTAATCATGTTTAGGTGAAGCATATTGAATAAGTATTGCTATATTAGTCAGTGCATGAAAAATTATGTAACCTGAAAAAAAAGACAACAGCAGACCCAACCTGACAAGTTGTTGGCAAAACCCACGTCAAAGCTCATTGGCAGAGGGCTGGCAGGAGTTTCACATGCACACCAATGGGTTTGAACCCAAGACCTTTTGTGATCCCAGAAGGCGCTAAACAAGCAAGTCATCACCCCTGGGGTTAAAAAGATTATGTTACCAGGAGCTCACACTGCACAAGCTCTTGAGCTGGGTAGCTAGCTGGTTGCTTTTTTCAAAACTGTTATTTGATTGATTACCTACTTTTTGTGTGTGTATATATATATATATATATGAAAATACTTTGTTCTTGGCCAGAGTGAAGCAGCACCCACCAGCACCAAACAGTGTACCATTAAGGTTGGACATGGTGGTGTTGACAGGAAACGCTTTTACGTTGTTGTATCCAGCCTTCTTCTTGAATTAGTACCATTGACGATCATCCCAAAACAGATTTTTCATTGATGGCAACAAGGTTTGCCAAAACTGTCACAACACTTGCAGCAAAACCTGGCCTCACACAACAGAAGCTTTTGTCCAATTCTATTGTTTAATAGTGTGACCAAATTTGGTAGAATTTGTCAAGAATTTGTAACACAATAGTCCTTTTACTATTTTATGAGGTCGAAATTTTTGGAAAGAAAACCCCTGGAACTTGTATTCTTATACCATAGCCAACCACAGTGGTTAGATATGTACTAATCTAGTAACCAGTTTTTGGGTGAGTACTTGATTTTTTTGATAACCACTCCTTCCAATTTTAAAACTATTTCAGAGTCAGAGAAACACAGGTTCTGGTTTAAGAAAAAAGCCATGATCAAACAAGCATGGGTTATGGTTATTTCAGAAACCTCAAAGAAGAAGTAGTTTTTATGACAGAACCAGTGAAGAATAAGAATTGGTGGTTTTCTAATTTTTTGAAAACCATGGATATATATCACAATCAGTTCTTTGAAATTTCGAGAGTTGCAGTTATGAACCCTTAGAACTCCCTTGTAAATATCAGTGTTGGGTGGTTCCTAGGTTTTAGGAGGAACCTCTGGTTCTGGTTCCTAAACTTTTTCAAGGGACTCGGTCCAGTTCAGTTTTGGTTTTTTTTCCAAAGTGGTTCTTGATTGAGGTAAGGCAGATTTGGTTCCAGTTCTTTTATCTATTTTCAAGTTAGGCTGGTTTCAGTTACACGTTCTACCAATGCCAAAAACCTCTGGTTCCAGATCTCATCTGATTCCAGTTCCAAAGTCCAAGACATTAAAATTTTCAATGTGAAAAATCCAAACTTTTATTCCAAAGGAAAAAAAAATTATTACAAAGGGTTGACAATGTCAAAAGCCATAGAAAGTAGCCTACTTTTAATTGCTAAACAACTCTAATAGGTTTCTAGTTTGTAGAGGATCATAATCATCTTTTTCCATTGCCATGTGGTTTCATGCTTAGAGTTTTTGCAATTGTATTACCAGCTTGAAATATGATTTCTTGTGACCCTTGAATTTAATCCTAGAATGTTCCAAAATCTGCCTTAAATTTTCCCAACCAAACCCCCTATCTCCACCCTCACATTCCTGCTCAAACAATCCCCAATCTGCCCCAATTATAGACCCCCAATTCAGCCCTATTTCATAGCCCAATTCAGCCTTCAAACAACCCCAAATCTGTTCAAAATATATCCCCTTCAAAATCCCCTGAAACACCCCAAAATCTGCCCCAAATTTTTACATCAAATAGACCTGCCAATGCAGCCCTATTTCATTACCCAATTCAGCTTCAAACAGCCCCAAATCTGCCCAAAAAACATCCCTCAAGTTAAAATCAAAGGTTTCAAAAAACCCTAACTAAAGATGGCATTGCAAAAAAGAACCAAAGTATGAATCCTAGTAATTTTTTTAGATTCATTATATGCTTGGGTTGCACTCCATGGTCGCTTCATTGCTCCAAGATATAGGACAAACAACAACAAAAGTTTTAATATCTCAACTTGAATGAGACATAATCCAACCAACAATAATAAAAAACAAGGAATTACTAAATTTTACATAAAGTACTTTCATTCAATTCCAAAAGCCCAAGCTTGTCAATTAATTCTTCATTTTCTTCCATTAAGGCTTATTCCATTTCCATGAATTGCCCCATGGATGTCAAATCACCAACCTAAGCATCATCTAGTCAATTTTTGTAGATGTTTATATGCATTTCAAGATTGTCCATGTCCAAATGAAAGCATCAAAGGTTTGTATAAATATTTATAATACTTAAAACTCTTTTTGTTTCAATTTGCAAGATAACAATACCAAAAATTTGGTGGGCTAAAAACGCAACACAAGAAAATTATGCCTCATGTGTTCTCCACCATGTTGGTGGATCTTTCCATTCCTCCTCAATGATTTTCTTGATCTTGAAATGGTTCAATTATTCTTTCACCATTGACAATGTCATGTCTTCATTAATTCCCATGAGGTCATATCATTATGCCAAAATTGTCATTCTATGACTAATTTTATATGACATGTGGCACAAGTGATTAAAAATGCCATACATGATGGATCTGAATCAACTACAAATGGGATAAACAACTAGTCTAATTGATAAACCATAGTCATAGAATGCATTTTTGGTGTAGTATATAAACTTGTAGATTGAAAACTTTGCAATGCAACACAATAGTTTTTTTCATTTGAATCAAATTGGTTCAAAAACTTTATCCATAAATCAAAAGCATGTGTAACCTTAAAAAAAATGTTAGACGTTTTCTATGGATGAAGGTTGCAAACTTTAATTTAGTTTTGTGGCTGAACTGCTAATGGCGTGGTGTTTTAGGGGTGCCGAAAATGTTGTTTTCTAATTTGTTTCAATTTTTGATTTGTTTTGTTGTTTTGCAGGTTATTACAAAGGGATCTTGGTGAGTTGGTTTCAGTGATGGAGCGCGATCCCAATTGCTCAAAGGAAACTCTTTATGAGTTGTGTGAATCACGACTTTGCAACGAGATTCATGAAGAGATTTCAGGGGAGCAAAGGAATGATGAGAGGAGGAATATATATGCTGTTGGTTGAAGATAAAAGGGGCAAACTTTTGGTGAAGAAATGAAGCTAAGTTCTAGATCATGATAATTAGTAAGTGTGTAGTGGATTTGGATTTTTTATTGTAATTAGTTAAAGGCAGAAGTGGATCGAGATTATTCGCTCTCATAAAACTCTTGACGCTTGAACTTCTACTATGCCAAGAGCATAGGAAGAGGTCTAAAGGTCTTGCATGCTTTTTTTTTAAGGACTAACACAAGGGAGATGATGAGTGTGTCAAGGATTTTTAGAATGGTTTTTGTGGCAACTCCACATTTAATGGTTTAAGGATCTTAACCTAAATGTGCATTGTGTTCATCCTAAGGAGAGAGTACTTGCTAGGTTGAAGGAACTTCGAAGATTTTGGGAACAAAGGGATACTAGAAAGTGGAATAGATTACACTCACCAATTTTGTCTTGAATCTCTATCTAGTTTCTAAGAGGAACCATGTGATGTGGTCAAGTTAGTATTTGTGGGATTCATGTTGTTGGGGTATGAGGTGCCACTTTCATTAAGCAACTAATTGACTTCTCGAGAGGAAATCAAGAGAGAAACTGATCCCTTGTGGTCCATAGAAATAAGATAATAAAATTCTAATATCTACAAGGATTTTGATGAAGAACTAATACTTGTAACAAGTATTTTTGTCTTAATAAGATTCTAGCAATACATATTCAATTTGTATGTCCCGCACTAAGGGTTTGCACATGTAGAAAGCATCTCCCTTTTCTTTTTGGTGACACAAGAACAATATTTATCTATCAAATTCACCTATAGATTGAAAAGTTCTATCTTTGCCAACATATTTAATGACCACCCCCAACCCTTTACAACAAGGGTTTAACATCATAACCAACATGTTGTCAACCTTGTGCTCTTGAAATGAAAACATAAATGAAAAGAAGGGATCTAAAACTTGTATGACCTATTTTTCATGTGTTGATTGGATACTTGAAGTTTACCATCAAAGTCTTGAGTTTCATTGGAATTTGGTGTCATAAAATCCATTTGCATTTGACATATGAATGGTATTGTTGCAAAAAAGGGCATTATAAAATAACTAGTAGTTTGGACTTTGGTTCAACACACATTGTTGGACCATGGGCCTTGAGGTATCATAAACAATTTAAGCAATTGCCCAAACTTGTGAACTTGACGCACGACCTTGAAACATCAATGATTATTTCCTTCCATAGTAAAAGGGCAATGACATGCTTGAAGCAAATTTAGTCTTCACAAGAGTCTTGAGTTTGCATGGAGGCACCCCCACATTTGAACATGACTTTTGCCATTCTCATCATCTCGTACCACTCTTTTTGGTCCTTGTGATGGTCTTTTGCAAAATGGATTGTGTTTTTTTTATCAAGATTGATGCCAAACCAACATACTTTGAATCTTTCATGGCATGGTGACATCACTTGGACATCATATGGCCTTGACAAGACCCCACAAAAGGTGTCGACAACCTCAAAATTTCACAAGACACAATAAAAGTCAAAGTGGAGGTTGAGGTGGAAAGATTAAATTTTCCTTTGTGTTCGACATATTATGTAATGACACAAACACTAAACCCATGTTTTGCAAGCATATCACTCACATGCAAAGCCATGGCATTTCCAAATGTTCTTATAATTTCAAAAAATCCAATAGTTACATGACAAGGTTCTCCCACTTGTCATTTAAGAAATACACAATAAGAACAAAAGTGTCCACACCTGCTCTTGACATCCAAAGATCAAAACTCGTAGAGCAAGTAATACACAAGTCAAAAGTTGGAGATATAAACCTTGTTTTGTTATTTTTTGCCATGGCCACCTTCAGTAAAAGATCTTCACTTTATTGACACCTTGATGGAAAAAGAGGCAAGGATCTTGTCCCAAAATTAATCTATCAAAAAATGGTGCTTCCAAATCAACACCATAATCCCCTTAGTAATCAACAATATAATATCCTCTTCAAATTATTTTTGGTGAAGATCATTTTTGTTGTAAACAACACTACTACCAAAGATTGCAAAAATATTGGAAGGGGTTGGGCCAAGCCTTTTTTTGTTCAGTGTTTTTCTATTTTAGGCCCATTTTTTTGTTGTTCAATTTAATCTTTCCAAAGTTATTGATGATTACCTTCAAATGTTTTTGAAAAGAACATATGTTGTTAGTAAAGTAGTAATTTGTCACACCTTTTTTTTGTCTTGTAATTGGAATATTTAAATATAAATAAATAAATTCAATTATTTAGCTTGGTTTGGGTTTGAACTTCAATTTACCTCAAGTGGTGGAGAGGGAGAAGAGCTAATAGGTGCATATAATGCCTAAGTTGTGGAATCTCATTGTTTTTCTTTCCAAAAAACTCAATTCTTTGCCAACAATTCCCATGAAATTATAACATTCATGCTTGAAAGTTTTTTTTTTGCTGTTATTATATATGTAGCACTAGAAATTGATGTAAAACCATAATAGTTTGCCTCCAAAGGAATCTCCATGGGATACACAACCTTTTTAGGAAGAGATTTTTTATCTTCCATGCATTTCAACTTCCAACCTTAAATCTTAAAAAACTATGACAACACAAGGAAAAATAGGGACAATAGAAGAAGGGGAAGACTAATAGCAAGAACAATACAAGAAAAGAAAGAAAATGACTAGTAGGAAGAATAACACAAGACAAAATGGACAAGCAACATCAAGAATAATGCAAAAAGAAGAAGAGGGTGACAAACAACATGAATTTGAATAACACAAGAAGAGGAAGAAGACACAAACTTATTTGAATATAGAAGACCTATGCAACTCCCACCCGCTCTTCATCATCAAACACCATGATCACCACCAAAACAACAACAAAACAACACAAATTTAACTAATCTTAAAAGGAAAAGGGTGACCAACAACCATAACAACATGTAAAGAGGAAGATGATGAGTGGGAGTTGGTTTATCAATGCACCTTAAAGAAGATTGTTTGAAGAAAACCACAAGAAACGAAGGAAAAACAAAAAACACAACAAAATTTGAACTTTGAGTGATTGGGGTTTGAACATGAAAATAAAATGCTAAAGGCATGTGTGAGAAGAATGAACAAACTAACGAATAACCCTAAAAGACAAGGGCCAATTGCCTTAAACCTTAATCCTTACACCTACCTTATGCCTTAACCTTGAAACTTGAACTCGATTTGTTTAGTTATGGTTTTCAACACACATTGGAACTAGACCCCAGGTTTGGTTTTGGTTATGGAAAATGTGAGAACCAAGGGGTCACTTTTGGGTCAATTATAGAATTGAAACCCTTTCATCTATATTAAATTCTAGACAATTCTGGATTTAGGGGTTGATTTTAGGTCAATTAGGAATACCCAAATTTGGAGCTACTAATTTGTATTTGACAATTCGGGTACCCACCCAACATCGATAAATATGTAAGTAATGATTAAATAACCTTGTACAAAACTATTGGTTCTTTGCCAATTATTTTGTGAAAATTAGTTTGTTGTGACTTTTTGAAGGAATTAGAATGAGTGGTTGTTTGATTAGGAAAAATTCAAAAAATTGGAAGAATAAGGGCCACTTTAGACAAGGCTCTAAGGATTGAAAGCCCATGAACCAATTTGAAGCAAATTGAACCTTGGATTAGACTTTTCTTCACTTTAAAAAAACATTTTTTCCTAAGGTACAATGAGGGTTTCTAAAGGCTTGGGGTCCAATTTGAAGGTTCAATATAAAAAATGTGTGATTGATATATGAGAGAATTAGGTTAACCTTTAATGTTTTTTCTCTTCTTTTTTATTTTTTTCAAGAATTTTTTAAAAGAAAAATTCAAGTTCCATTTCACCTCTTAGACCAATGAGGTGTAGTGCTTCATTATCCACCTAATGCTTTCCAACTTTTTCATCTTTTTCATTTTCCTCTTTCACCATAATCATCTTTTTCCTTGATGTTTTTTTCTTTAGAATGGCAACTAGTTTAGGCATCTCTTGTAAATTCATATCCCTTTCCATTTGTGAAAATTGACGTTTCAACCTTCCACTTTTGGCTCCACCTTCCAATTCAACTCCATTTTGTGCATTTAGAAAGGTTGAAAATGCACTCCTAGTAATCACCTTGTGAAGATGCACAAAACCAGGCATATCAATTTTAGAATTGATTAAAAAATGAGGGAGCTGGTGTGCTCTCACAATGTCTTCAATGGATCCATAGCATGTTTTCCATTGTCATAGAATTCCAACAACAAGGGTCAAAAAAAACCAATGGGAAAAAAAAATGAAAAAAAAATGAACAACCTTGGACTTTAGCTTACATTTTGGTTCTCCAAACCATGAGCTCTCCTTGAAGCTCTTTTTTTTTGGTCTGGACCAATTTGTTTTCCCTCCAAAAAGATGCCATGTAGGTTAAATTAGAATTTGATTTGTCTTCATCCTAGACCTTTGTCTAATGACCTCGGGACCAATATAAAGCTCTTGACCAATAAGAATGTTTGATTTCATTGGACCTTGCTCCTTGGACCCTTGTCTAAAGTGGGCCTAAGTTCTTTTGTTTCCAAATTTCTTTAAAAACTGAAACTAGATGTTATTAAGAAAATCATTTTATTAACTGCAGCTCCCTATTTCCTTTGCATCTGGGCATAAGCAATGTAAAATTTCATAACACCATATTATTTTCTACCTTAGGTAAGGATGATTTTGGAGGTCAGTGGGATGGAGAATATTGTAATGTTTGTGTCCTAGATATCATACATATCATGTGGAATTAGCATTGTTTCATCTCCTCAATTCATGAGGGACTATGTAACTGGCTGCCAACTAAAGGGCACAAATGATTCTAATGAGAATCAAGATGAGCTCTTCTCATCCATGAAGAGAGCAGTTTTTACATTTCCATCCAAAAGAGATAACATTATGGTTTTATTGGGCTGATGAGAGTTGATGTTGGTACTTGGTACCTTGTGCTGGGTAGTAGGTCACTAATGAAACAATGATCAAAGGTTATTGTGTTGAGATTCTTATTATAGTTAATTCTCAACAACTCGCAAGGCTCAAAAACATTATATTCAAGTTAACCCTTAGAGGTCAAGGAGGGCCAATTTGGTCTGCCAATCCTGGGGTACTTGTGGCTGCCAGCAATGGTGTTACGAGCAATGGATTCAAAATCTGACATACATGGGTTGTAGTTGTTACATCGTCCATCCAGTAGGGCTCACCCTTTTGATGAAAGTGTATTGTCTTTGATTGCTTGCTATTGAATTTTTTGTGAGTTGCCCAGCATGAAAGGAAGCTTTGGGCAATTCTATGCAATACTAACATGCAAGTCAATGAGACATTTTGCTACCCAATGTTGTTAAAATTTTGAAAGTAGGAGCTGAAGAGGAGGGAGTGCTTAGTTCTAGGAGAGGAGCAATGCCTGGGAATAGTTGCAACCAATCCAAAAAAATTGTTTGCTCCAAATAGGATGAATTATGATGTTTCTCTATGAAACTTACATTGGATGAGCAATTTTGCTAGTTCATAAATCATCAGCACTTTTTTTTCCTTTGTATTTTCAGGTCGCTCCCTAGCCTAAATCTATCATGTTTGACTTTCTTCGATTTATTTGAGACTCACTTGAGGCTTACTTTCATTTTACTGAATCTTCCAAAATTTGAAAAGCCCAGTACAACTTGTATTTAGCCTTCCAGATTTCCAAAGATCTAGTTTTATGATTAGTCACTTCAAAAAGACAAAACAATATATCTTTGCTTTACACAAGGGAAGGTCCCACTATGAGGGCCTTTTGGATTTCTGACCTCCCTCAGCCTACCAGCTTTGGGGATCTCAAATCCGAAAGGCGCCCCCATAGCAAGACCTTCTCTTATACATTATTCTCTCATTTCAAGTCTCTTTTGAACAATTGTTTTGTCATAGGACTCACATGCATGCCTTCTATTTATCACCAATTTGTTTCATAGGAAATGGAACATGGAATCTAAGTCCAAGTCTCCAAAAAAAGTGCAATTTTGAAAGTTGTTTGAAATTAATAAGACTAAAATTTCAGTGGCGATAATTTTTTATTTATCATCCAAGTCCTTTTTTTTCTAATCAAAACATTCAACTTGAAATCCTCTACAACAATGTTGAGTTAGATTTTAAAAATTCTGACATATTGCATGGCTTTTAGGTTGTTTGTGTGAGCTGATCCCTTTTTTGGATTTGGACTATTTTGGTCAAGTGTCAGTTGCTTTTGCCCAATACAACACATTCTCAAACTCAATTGTATCCACATCAGTTATCCAGAGGAAATCTTCAAAACATAAACAAGTACATTCATATCTGATTGATTCATATGATAATATGACGTTACTTAGGAAAAAATTGGAAAAAATAAATTGATAAATTAGAAACTAGTACCTCGGTCAAGGATCACAGTTTCTTTTTCCCAAATTTTGAAACAAAAATTTGGTGAAAGTCCCCCCAAAAAATATAAAAATTGTGCCTACTCCTCAAGGGTGAGAGGGAAATTATGGCTACTTATAGGTGTAAGAACCCTCCCACTATTGAGGAGTAGGCATACATATGCCTTGTGATCTATGTAGGTTTGGTTCATGATAAATTTTGCCTCATGCTTTATGATACGTAAAGCCCATGGGTTGGGGACATTCCCAAAATGTGGGGCCAGACTTGGCTATAACCTTGTCCCAGGCCCCTTATTTTGAGAATGCCCCACCATCCTAGGGCTGTACCCTACATGTAAACCCCTCATCAATTGCATGAAGCTTGAGGTATACCTCAAGCTAAACACCTCTAAATTTTTATGGCTTGGGATGAGGGACTAGCTAATAAAACATTTCTAGGGCTCACAGTTTTTGTGTGAAGGATTGATTTAGGTTATATAAAATATTTATCCCACTTTGCACCAGGCTAAATCCCAATAGTGGTGTAGAAATCATTTAAGGATATAGACTTGAAATTAAGAGAATTGTTAGCAAGTCCAAATCTAGAAATATATATTCCCACATTCCCCACTTAAATCTACAGCTAACATAGTAATTTTTGTTTGACATTTTACAGCATTACACATAGCCCTAGGTTTGATTTTTAAATTTAAAAAAAAAAAGGTTTGAATTTGATTTCTGGCATGCTTAAACAAGCTGACATTTTTCTCTTTGTAAATTTTCTGGAGAGTAAAGAGAAAAATTGCATGTATTATTTTCTAATAGTTAGGGGTCAGATTGACAGGATTTTTGCACTAATCTAGAGTGCAAAAGCTGCTCCTGTGCCAACTATGGCAGGGAAAGAGGCCTCTCTTTCACTATTCATAGTACACATTTCACCATGAAACCAGGCAAGCAGAGATTTAGTAATAAAAAATATTTCCAACCACCAAATTTGTTTTTAAGTCCCACCAGCTCTGACTTTGTTGGAAGTACCAAGTGTGTGTTCCCAAGTTGTTGATACACCTAATCTTTGTGCACTAAACTTGTTTACCATTATTTTTGGGCTCCACTATCACAACCTTGGAAAACCATGAAGCTACTACTCACTACTATGCCTACTCTCAGGGGCATAATGTCAGCTTATCAGCATGCATGTTCATATCCTTCTTCTTTTCTCCAACAAAACTTGGGCTCTGCACTACCAGTGATGATCCACACAAATGAAAAAAATGGAATTGATTTTGTGAAAATTAAGTTTCATGCGAATGAAAATATTGGATGATATTTGCATGCATGCAACTTGAATTGGAATTCCATTCAGATTTAATTGAATTCAAATCAAATTACCAAATTGAATTCAAATTATATTCAAATTCATTTGAAAAAAATGGGAGACAAATTGTTGCATAAGGTGTTGAAAATCTGCTCGTGATTACAGTGTTGGGACAAAAAAAACTTTGGAAAAACACAAATTCAAAAAGACACCTTTTGATTCTAGTTTTGAACTGTCCAAAGAACAACTTATGTAATCCAAAGTTGTCTTACTTAAACCAGAACTAGAGTTAAATATGCACCTAATTATTGTTCTACTTGGATGTTGATTTAATAATTACCTGATTAATTAATTAATTATTTGGGTGTCAATTTCAGTTGATTATTTTTCTTCTTGGGTGTTTGATTTTTTACTTACCCGATAACTGATTTATTTGGATGTTGATATCAGTTGACTACCCTGAATGCTTACATGCTTCCCAGTTCTTGTCCTTGTTTTGAAGGAGGCCCCAACTTTTTTAGGGGTTTCCACAATAGATTCAAGTTTCAACCCACCCTTCTTTTTGTCCTTCCCAATTCTTTTTGTTTAGCCCAATATCCAATTGCTTTTGTTTGTGTGAGAAATTAGCTTATCACAGTCTGCTCAGAATCCAGATCTCTGCAGTACTTAGCAGCAGTGCCTGGAGTTTTGGACCCTTGAATTTGATCTAGACAGATCTCAATCCTTCAAACAAAATTAAATACCTCACAAGGATATTAATACATAGGTGTTGCAATCCCTTTTTTTTGAGGGGGGGGGCGCGGGGATATTAGCCTCTCCAAGGTAGGCTCTCCAAGGTATTGCCTTAACTTTAGTAAACATGTTACTTAACAATATATGCATGCATGGCATTTGAAAGTGTCATAATATGTGAATTCTGAGCTTTGCTTTTTGGTGAATCAGCTCTCTTGACTTTAGTAAACATAACAATATATACACAGCTTTCAAAGGTGCCACATGTGAATATTTTAGCTTTGCTTTTGGTGATTCACATTGATGAAGGCTGGGAATGGGCAGGTAAGGCAGCAGGTTAACATGTCATGACTCCTTGCCAAATGAAGAAGGCAAGCTTCTCAGCTGGGCAAATCAGTATTTGGAAATGTGCCTAGGACTTCTAGAAGCTCCAAGCTCTGTACTACAATAGTACCCTTGTATGTTATGTACCAATTCTCACCCTTCTCCAAACACAGATAGTCTGGGGGGAGGTGGAAAGTTCAAGCTAGTCTGTTTTGGGCCTATTGGGGAGGACTGTTGTGGAAGGTAGCTTCCAACAATACAATATGCCTATCACAATAACATGGATGGAACTTTTTGGTGCCACTTGCAAATCAGATCACCTAGTGATGAGTGATGAATGCCAATAGGTATGCAAGCTCTTAGGAAGGGGTATTAGCCCAGTCCAACAATGGTGACACTAGTTTTAGGAATAGAATTTTTTTGCAACGATTGAGATGACTCAACATGCACTCAAGAAGGCTCATCTTTTTTTTGCCTTTTGTTGTGAGGGGAGGAGGGTGTGGGGTTGGGCCTTTTTGGATTTGGATGTTCCCTTAATGTTTCAAATGATTCCTAGTGACAATCCTCAAGATGTTTTAGATAGCATCACATTTAAACCCATATCTTTTGCCCAAAAGTTGAACTTGCCTAACTTAGGAAATTGGATTCTTATATGGAATTTTGTTCTTGTATGTTCCCATTGCTTTGTGTTCTTCTATGTTTTGGTCCATTGTTGTTTGTATTTATTATTTTGCAAGAATCAATGTGGTGTTGTCATGGTTGATCAAGTAAAAGGTATTTTAAAATTACATTTGTAATAATGCTGATCCATTTTGTTCAAGGAATCATTCATGAAGAATGTCTTGGAATTGTAGACTTTTTGAACTTGACATCAATAACCAACCTCAAGTATTTTCTTACGTTTGTTTCATTACATCAAAATATTATGTTTTATGCTTTAAACATATTGTCACCAAATTTGGCTCATTGGGTGAAGCTTAAGAGCACCACTTGATTATAACAATTTTTTTACTGATGTGTTTGTGGGTTTTTTTATAAAACATTAACAATTCAAGGGGTTTTACATAGATTTTCTTCTATACAAGAATGCACAATACAACACGTTTTTTGATATGAATCAAGGGTCCTTTGAGGGTCTTCACCTTGCATAATAAAATAACAAAAGGTATCCTTTAATATTTTGCACATTGACCCCTTCAAAGAAGAAGGTCAACATTCTATTTTAGAGCTCTTGAACAATCATAAGCATAAAATTAATTTGTTTAGTTGTGGAGAATGTTTTTGACATGTAAAAAAAAGCCCTCCAAGAATTACCAACAAAGTTTGATTTGAATGTTTCCTTTCTACTAGATTCTTTGTTTATTGTTAACATTTGCACAACCTTTTCTGAGTTCAAAATGAATCATACTTTCAAAGGTTAATGAAAATAATCAAGGTTGAGGTGTAGGTGAATCTAGAAGCAAACAATGCCCCTTGAAGTAATGAAAGTGTTGATGTAGAACAAACATTGATTTTATTGAAGTTGGGCAAAAAAGGTTTGGAAAATGATTCAGAAAAAAAAAAAAAAAAAATTTAGATGACAAAATAATTGGAAACACGATAAGGTTAAAGTTTATTTTTAAACATCAAAAATTTGATCGAATATTAATTCATAATGTGTAATGTTTTGTTGAATTTGATCTTCAATTTGCATTAGTTCAATCCTCCTTTTTTACTAAATTTGATTTTCAATTTGCACCAATTCAATCCTCCTTTTTTTTTTTTGCTGAATTTGATATTTAATTTGCACTAGTTGAATTTTCCTTCTCTGTTGAATTTGATTTTCATTTTGCACAAGTTGATTTTTTCGACTTCCTAACACTTTATTCATTTTGATCTTGTCATGGAAGTTGTACATTTTTATTTATTTTGTCTCTTGTCACCATGCCCATAACTTTTATCAGAGTTGTGATTTTTTTTACCATGTTGTTTTATGTGTGATTGATTACCTTGTCTTTGGATTAGTGTTGCTAGTAGTTTGAAAACTTTCATTTCAATCTCCTGTGTTCACCAATGTTTGTTTAGTTTTCGTAATGAGACCGTGAGGTTTTGAATGTTCACCTCCATTTTGACCATTTTTATTCATTGATTTTAGAATATTCACTTCATCAATGGCTTTTGAAGTGTTTGGCTTCTACAATGGGATTATGATGTTTTGAACACTTCAATTATGACTGTTTAGATTCATTGATTTTAGTATATTAGGACATGTCAATGCGACTATGGATCTAATTGTTGCTTGTGTGTTCATAGTTTCATTCAATGCTTCAATTAATGAATGTGCCAAATTTTGTCCAAATGTGGCATTCATGGAATTGTACATGTCATTAACTATTGAAAGATGTACATATGCATGCATCTCTTCCTCACCTTCACCAAATCTATAGCTTTTTTTACATTGAAAGTGTGTGTGCATGTTTGTTTTGCAAGTTTTACATCATGTTGCAAAGGTGTGTGTTAAGTGCAAAATTAACACATTTTTAACAGTTTGCCTTAGGTCACTCCCCCTTACCCCCTTGAAGATCATCAAAGGGGGGGGGGGGGGGGGGGGTGGGGTGTCACAACTTATTACCCATTTCCACTTCCTTGCTCCTTGTTTTCTTTGTTACATCCTTTTCCCTTATCTATTGTAGACAACTATCTTACCTTTCCTTCTAACAACTTTCTTCCCTTGCTTTCTTGGTTAAATCCTTTTTTTTTGTCTGTTGCAAACATTTATTTTATCTTTCTCTACCACTCCCTTCTCCTTACACTTAACCAACTACAACCTTAAATTAGGTCAACCTCATGCAAACATCATCAAACCATAATTACAACAAAGCTTTACAAAAAAAAGTGCCACACCTCCAAAAAGTGGTTATAATGTAGTTTTGGTTCAATCCCTAAGTCTTCCACTCCTTTCTCTTTACTAAACCTTAACACCTTTTCTACACTACTTTCTTCCATTACAATCTTACCTCCTAACTACATATATCTCCAAAACTCTCTACCACACCCAAAACAATATTTTTCCCATTCTACTTCTATTGGATAGCCTGAGTTTTAGTTTTTCTTCATTATCTTGCTTTCACAAGAAGGTAGACCCTTACTTTTTGTTCTTAGGTTTCATAATTAACACTCCTAGTTCTTTCCTCCTTTCTACTCCTCTTTTCTTGCATAAGCCAAGTCAAGGTACCTTTTCTTAACTTTTCCCAATTCACCTCTAGTCACCATGCTCATGAAACACTTCCATCTGAATAGCCACCATCCCACCACTTGATGATCTTGCTTTCATTTTCTAGGGTGACTATTGACTTGATTGCCCTTGTGAAGTTGATGTAGCAAAACTTTTTGTAATGGGCCCTTTTCCTCAAGAGCTTTCCAACGGTGTGTCACACTCCACCTGCACACACCGGGGTTGGGTCAATTCCCGACTTTTAGTGGTTAGGAGTCAAATTGCTAGTTTGACTCCCGGCCTTTTTTTCGACCATAACTTGTGCTGCATATGTCCGAATGGTTCATGCGAGGCCATTTTCGATATCTACATTTCAAGACCTTTTCAACGGTAGAAAGAACACTTCAAGGCGAGGTGTTTTGACCCCTGTAATCGAGCTCTGAAGTTTTGGGAGTCCCGGAGGGCTCCAAGTTCCCACTTTTGGGAGTGCGAATCTCATCCTCACACTTGCCTCAAAGTGAAGTTGCAACAATTATTTCTTCACACTCATGATTCAATGTTATTGACTTCTTCGTGTGAACTTTGATTAAATTGGAACTTGAGATTTTTTTTAAAAATTTTGTTTTGCTTCTTTGTTAAACTACCATTATCCACTTTCTTGATAGGTTATGGAACTCAACTAATCATTTTGTTTAATTCTATTTTGGAGATCATGGACGTGCATATAATTAAAGAATGTGTAATCCTTTAAGGTCATGTTTTCACATTGTTCTTGTGGGTTGTTGTAATTTTCATAGCACTTGATGGTGCAATGATAAGGGACACACTTGCTTTTAATGATGGTAAAAGATTTGATTTGACAATTGTAGAGAGACATTTTTAACAATGACAAAGAAACAAGAAAATGTGTCTAACAATGGTTGGTGCACACTTCCAACAATGGTAATGGAATTTGAAAAATTATGAATATAACTATGAAAGAAAAAACACATTCATGTTAGCAATGGTGGTCAATGGGGAAGGTTCAGATGCATTGCCAATGGTGGGGAAAGGATGAAAAATTTGTTATGGAGCATGGATTTATAAATTCAAATTATGGCCTTCTAAAAAATATGAAAATTTTACATTAAGAATTTGGATTCGGAAGAACACAACAATTTATAACATTGTTTAAACATTGTTATAACATTATGTAACGTACAAGATGTTGCTTCAACAATTTTACTACTTAACATTGCATATGTGAATGGTGTCTAATTGTTAGAACTGATGATAGGTGCCAATAAGTACTTATACATTCATTACCAACCTAAAAGAAGGATTGCCCATTTTTCTAAGGTAAATATGGTTCATATTTGATTTTGTTAACATTGGTAGGTTCTACTTTAAATTAGAGAATCGCTAATCTAAGTATTTTGAAAAATCAGAATAAAAAAACTATTGGCTCCAATTATTTAAATATCTCAGAAAACCATCAGCTGTTTCATCAAAGATTCGGTTGGTTTTTGGGTCGGTATTTGACTTCTTAAATTATTTTGAAAGTCATGGTTATATATCAAATTTGGGTATTTGACTTTGTGAGAACTATGGTTATGACTTTAATAACCATTGAGGTCTATTCTGATGTTCTATGGGTATATATGGTTAAACTAGCGTATCGACTTGGGTATGAGCCCTAGTATTTAAAACCATACCAATTTGGTAATAAGGTCTTGCCAATACCTAGATTCATATGAGACCAACTTGGTCTTTGCATTTGCTATTCCTCAACTTATAACAAATTAGCCTCATCTTGGCAACCACTATACTGTGATTGTTACTAGGAACTAAGGTTTTTAAAGTGTTGCACTTATGCCTTGGGTATTGCCTTTGATACTTAGGAACTTGGTTTATAATGCATACCCAGGTCTTGAGTATTTTTTTAGTAGGGTTAGGCAATTAGTAATGAGTATGACAAAGGGGGTGGAGTTGCAAAGTGTTGTACCTTGAGTAGTTGTCATCAAGCATATTGAGAAGCTGGATATTTAATGTGTTGGCCATATTGAAAGCTCGAAATTATTTGTCATTGGAAATTCAATTAAATTATAAAAAATGATGAAACCCTGCTAAAATGGTTTTATAAAAATGGTTTTGAAAGGAAATATTAGGTGGGTACCCAATTCACACTTGGGCCAACAGCACATGCTACACTAGTGGCAGGTAAATTGTGCATTGCATTCCTTGCTAGGTATACATGGATGTGAAGCTGCATATTCAAATCAAGAATCATGATGAAAACACCAAGCTCAAAATATAGGATGTGCCCATCCCTTGATGTGGTTTGGGTGTAACTGGAGGCTTCTCTGTTGGTTATGGACTCCATAACATGCTATTTGGGGTGCACACGGAGGGGTCTGAGTCAAAAAGGGGCTCCATGTATGCCCATTCCCAAACACACAGGCACCTTCTGCTTGCCTGATACCTCCCCTCCCCGTCCCTTTGGAGTGGACTACCACCACCAGGGCAGCACAAAGGATGGATGAAAAGTGGTCAGGAACCAGTTTTCTGTTGGGTTCCAGTTTCCTATCTAACCTGGTGGTACCTTTTTTGTGGGTTTTGACTGGGGATTTCACAATCACAATTGCCTCATGATTTGCTTGCAGAAGTTGCATTTTGTACAGTTTAGATGCTGTGCCTGCTTCTAATTACAAACTTGGACTGAATAGTTGATGTGCATACTGGCAACTTGTACTGGAGAAAAAAAAACTATGCCATTTACTTGGGTAGCCCATTTCAAAGTACTTTACATTCTTGTCAGATTCAACATAAATTAACTCAGAAATGAGATGTTGAAGTATTTGAGAAATTCCAATTGAAAAGTTGTTGAAATTGTAAAAATTTCACTTAATTTTATGAAAGTTCATTGTATTATTCCACACTTGTTCTTTTAGGGTTGAGTTAAAGAGGGATACACCTAATCCTTTCATGGCTGCAATCTAAAATTCTATCACGATTTAATTGTTATGGTTTAGTTCATATTATGCAAGGGGCTGGGTAGGGTTGTAACTGGTTTTATCAGGGCATAACTGATCCAAACCATGTCTTGCATTCTTTGCCCACGACTCACATGCATAGTAGACCTGGCAGAAAGAAAGGGGAACCAGCAAATGACTACCTATTCCCCACTTCGGAAAAACCCTATAGAAAGGGTTAATAGGGAACCTTAATATTCTTCACCCCTAAAAACCCTAGAGTGATTTTGTTAATAACCCCCAGTTCCAGTTTTTGAAATGCATATAAGATCAGAATCATAAACCACTGGTTCTTTGCCAGATTTCAACAACCAAACCAGGATGTGAAAACCCCTTTGTTATTTGATTTATTTATTTTTCAAAATCGCCCTGAAAATCTCCCTCATGTGACATGTTGCAACATATAAGCGATACTCACGGTTTGCACTTCACCTACAACCATCAAGTTGTCAAATGTAAACAACATCACCAATTTTTGTTTACTCCAGAGCAGTTCGGCTCCATTGTGACTATGATAGATTATGGTTCATTCATCTTCATCATTAGATGGGGCCATTTGGATTCATCAAACCTCACCAATGGATTAGTAGTTCACCAACAATTGATTGTTTTTTTAAATTGATTTTTTTGAGATATTTTTTAGGGACCCAATATATGAATTATTAAAAGAAAAGGAACTTAGATGTAAAAGTTTTGCTATGAAAAAACCTTAATTCAAAAAAAGTCATGGATTTTTTAATGTTCAGAAATGGACTTTAGTTTCAAAATTTGATGTCATAATCATTTTTTGATTGATTTTTATGTTTTAAAAAAATATGTATGCTAAAAAGTTATTTAGTTGGGCTTTTATTTACATAATGTTTATTAACTCATTAATCATTTTGTAATAAATGATAAGACGATAAAATATCATTTTAACATTAGTAAATGGACTTTTAATGAACTATTTATTTATCAAAATTGGTTGATCTTATCTTATAACCACCCTTGGAAGAGTTGAGGTGGGTGCAACTTCAAACAACATTACCATTGTGATTCTAAAAGCCATGGCCAACTATGTAGGCCTTACCAATAAAGACATGACCTCCAAATGGATATGTTTTGGATGTGATGGAAATGTTGTATTTTAGGGACATCATAATGGGGCGATTAGACAAGTAAAGGAACAAATAGCCCTTTATGTCCTTGGTGTGCATTTTATGGCACATCAAACAAACCTAATAGTTTTGGTTTTGAGCAAGATGGACTTGGTTGCAAATATTGAAAGTATGTTACAATCATTGTCTACATTTTTCTCACACATTCCAAAGAAGTTCTTAAAGTTCTTTAACCTTGTCAAAACATTGGAAACAAAGGGTTTGAAGTTGATGCACAATATCAAAACTCATTGGATATCCATGTTTAGCTATTTAAGGTAGGTGTTTGGTGGTGAAGATGCATGAAGATTCACCTAAGCACAAGCATGTTTGTAATAACTTGGATGTTCTATGCAACTTGGAATTAATTTTGGTTTGCTTTGCATCCTTCCTAGGTTGGAAGTGATACATACATTAAGTAAATTTGCATAGAAGCAAAAAAAATGATTTGTGACCATTGATGTTGTTATGATGGCAAATCAAAATTATATCAAATATATGTTGATCCTTTTTGCAAGTTTGATGACCTTGCTTTCAACAACTTTAAATAGTCAATATTAACCACTATAGTGAATAAATGCCCTTCTATTGGGTTTGAGATTTATAATGTTTGTTCATGCCATATTTGGCATTACAATTGGCAAACAAAATTTATCTTCACCATCAATATGGAAGCCTTGACAATATGTTTGTTCTACTGCATATAATAGATTATAAGACCATGTTGAGAATAATGAAAAATATCCACAAATTGCTTCTACTTTGTGTGTGGAATTGATTTGAAAATTTCATGATGCAACAAGTATGGTAGCCTTTGGCATGGTATACTCATAGTATTGGTTATGTCAAGATGTCATTACTAGGTCGTTTCTTTCATATCTCTCTTTCATTAATATTGCATTTCATGTTGCAAAGAAGATGAAAGATAATGTTTTGATTCCACCATTTTTGGATTCAAAGTAGTTTGATATGGAAATGTTTTTTTATATTCACCATGAATCATAATGTTAAAGGGATCACTACAAGAAATAATGGTTTATTTAACTAGAAAATTAGACCAAAAACCATTAATTTTGACATTTGGTTATGTTAGTCAAATCATTTTGAACACATCCAAATAGATTGGTGGTTATTTAATACTAACCATAAGATGGTATTTTTGATTGGTCAAATTGAACAAAAGACTCGACAACCAAAAAAATTTAATTAAAAAAAAACCCAAATTTTAAAAATTATTTATGAATAAAATTGACTTATTTATACCATGTAAGTAAGTAGGAACCTACTTACCTGCCAATTTTTCAATAATAGAAATTTAATTCATAAATAAATAATAAATACTAACCCACCCACTTACCCATGACCCTATTTACACACCATGGCTTCCTACTTACCTATCCACAACCCACCTAAATATTATACATTTACACACATGTACAAGGTATATATATGAATATACATACTCCACAATAGTATATGTTGGTAAGGGTTTGGGCACCTTGGTCTCCTTGGTTCCACACCAATGTTTTGGCCATTAAATCACCACACCATTTTATAAAACAATATGATACCAAATGTATTTAATACGTTTCTTTGAAGTTCAATGATTTTTTTTATCAATGTGTATAACAACATTTGAATTTTAATTTTTTTTATAACTAAGTAAAAAAGTACCTAACTAGGTAGATAAGTACGTACACATACCTTATCTACTTATGTTTTTAGATGTATGTACTTTCCTATGTAAAATATAGGTAGGTAGGTAAGTAGTTTAGTAGGAATAGCAAGTAAACTAATTAACCAATTAATATGGTCAATTTGACTAAGTAAGGCTATTTAGTATGGTTGATTTGATTAAGCCATGGGCATATTGATGGACCATTTTAAAAATTTATCCCTTTTGACTAGATGTATGATTTAACATTTGGTTAAAGTGGTCATTTTAATAAAAAAAACCATGTGTCTTTCATGCCCCATGCCTTTAGTTAAAGAAGACATCTTTTTGGTCAATGTGGATATTTTAATCAAATTGAACCTTTTGAAAAACCATTATTTTTTGTAATGTGTGATGTGAGAATCATCATATGTGAACTTAGTTACTTGGATGTGGTTAAAGATTAAAACTTTTCCCATTTTAGTTCACAACTTAAATGAGTGCGTGAAAGTTGTTAAAATAACCATGGTGCAAATGCTAGGTTAAGTGGAAGATGAAAGAGTCTTTAACAAGTTATTTTTCAGGAAGAATGGTTACATAATCAATTAACCACACATTTTGACTTGTGTGTTTGCATGTTCACCCAAAACTTTAACACCATCATTAAACTTACAATGAAACCATGACTACTTGGAAAGAAATATGAATTAGATACTAAGTTGATTACTAAAAAGATGCAAGCTTTGTTTTGGTAGTTTTGTAATGTAAAGAGATGTAAATTGCCTTCTAAGTTTTGCTTACTCTTTTGTGAAGGTAGACTTGCCATTGAAACATATGTTTACAAAGAATGCATGCTTAATTTTGTATGTAATTTTGGATGTAGGCCAAATTTCAAGAAATTTTTTTTCATGGTATTCCAAGTTGTTTAGGTGTTTAGGATGGATGTTTAAAGTTGGATTTTGTTTGTGGGGGGTTTTTATGTGGAAGGAAAAGTTTTCTATTACATAGGTAAGACCTTTTGGAGTCGAAGTTCAATTGCCTTACATGTTTTTATGTGCATGCAAAACTCTTTTACTACATAGGTAGGACCTTTTTGAATCAAAGTTCAATTGCCTTAGAAAAGATCTTAGTGCAATCATAGATTGTGTTTTTGTGTTTAGTTTTGAAATTGGGAATTCCAATTGCTTGTGAATGATTATTGTGTGGCAAGGTGGTGTTTTGCTTCCATATTCACTTCAAGTTATTGTCATCAATAATGAGAAGATAATTGAATGTAATGTAACAAAAGAATAAGGAACAAAATCAATTTAATCCTAGGTGTAGTCACAAATTAAATAAAAAGTTCCAACATAATCCTTCAATGATATGTTTTATGAAGCTAGATACATTTCAATTTCTATTTAAATTGCATGAACATATGCGTATCCAAGGATCATGCCACTTCAACTTCACTCTCATAAGCCAATTGGTCGTTTTATGGCAATTCTAACATGTGATAAAATTCACTTGTTGACATGGCCATGAAGATCCCCATGATACATAAATGAAGAACCTAGATAATGTAAGAATTCAAACACAATACCTTGGGAGCTAACATGCTTTTTGACACATCATACAACTATAATCCCACAATTAGAATGCTCACTTTTCCCACATACACAATATATGTTATTGTATGGGCTAATAAAAAAAGAATTAACAAAGGTTAGATTTGTGCTATAAGCTTAGTAGTAGGATTTGCCAACAATATATAAACCCTTCCCAATACAAGCCTTCTTTTGGACTTCCCAAGTATACATGTATTTTTTCCCACTCCACAACAACGAAATAGGATTGCAATGACACCCCAACAACATCACAAAGACAATGCCATCAAACTCTTTTCGAAATCCTTAAAACCTTTCATCACTTCCCCATAATTGACCCTTATAATGCACTAAACTTGCATTATGTAGAATGAGGCATAAGTGTAGTGGAGAGTTTGTGCCATCTCTGGACGTTAGATTTCAACCTGTCATCACACCTAACATAAGGCTCTATCCAATCTTCTAACTAAATCAATTATCTTATAACATTATCAAAACAATGCATGAGAATTTCATTACATCCCACAATGTTAGCCATTCCTTGATATAGTGTTGCCTCCCTTGAGTTGCACACATAAAACCAATCAAAACACACTCATTTCACACAACAAGGAAAAATACACATCCAAATTCCAACATCAAGCATCGCAAAAACATAGAATCTATTTGTCATGCATAAACAACAACAAACAAGCCAAACACAAAAAGAGAAGGAAACAAAAGAAACCATGCCCATCATCATCCATAGCTATCACACATAGCCACATAGTTCCTTGGCCATGAATGATGAAAGCCAAAAAGTTGACAAGCACAAGTGGCACACTTGAAGTGAATGGTTTGCCCTAAATCCACATCATAGAAGTTTATCACCATTATTTTGAAAACCAAAACCCATACATTGTAAATAATAAGATAGTTGAGAACATCAAGTGGACAAACATGTTACATAAGAAAAAAAATTGATTACTTAAATGTTAAAAAATAAAATTGAATTAGCTTGAAAAGTTTTTAATGAAATATAACCTATCACAGAATAGACCCCAATTTTAGACAAAGAAAAACCATTATGATATTCTAGGTTTTCTCTAAAATACATTTTGATTTGATGCCATTTTAGAGACTCACAGAACAATGGTGTGGCTTGTGGACAAGCTTAAGAGTTACTGTTGTCAACAATCATCTTGCTTTCTTTTCCCATTTTAAAAATGAAATTGAGGTGGGAATCAATAAGGATGTCACCTATGAAGCAAATCACTTGGATGAATGGTTTATATTAGTGTTGATTTTGGGATTTAGGTAGGTTCAAGTGCAAGCTATAGATTAAGCTCTAAGTTTTCGAACTTCAAGCTTCAAATTTTGTTGGAATCACCTTCGGAACTTAACTAGGCAACTTCTTTTTTCAAAATTGAATTAACACTAGATCTGGCCTCTTGTTTATAGTGGGTTCAAGTTCTCTAAGTAAATAAGTATAACTTTATTTCAAAAAGTATAAGATTGACCTTACATTTGAGGCAAGTTATTGCATTTGATTTTAATATTACATCATTTTTTATATTGGATTATGTGCACTAGCTGAAAAAACTAACATTACGCAACCAAAAAAAAAGAAAAAAAGTTATGTGTGACAGAAATGGAACTTGACGTAACCTTAAACTAGATCAAGTCTTAATTATTTGTGAAAATGATTGAAACCAAAGATTTCAGGAATCCAAAAAAATGATTTCAACAACAGACTAGAGATTCCATAAAACCAAAGACCTGAACTGAAGGGTCCTTTAGAAATCAAGAACTGACCAACACTGGTTTGGTCACTGGTATAAACCAGTGTTGGGTGGTTATCAAAAACAGGCACAGTTCTCCAATAATTTGGAGAAGGTCAGATAACTGTCTTAGTAACTGTGAGTTCCTTGACAGGTCTTTCCTGAAAACTGCTGGTTCTTTGAGGTTATTGAAAACTGGAACTGGTGGGTCTTTGATTCCAGTATCTAAAACCAGAGAAGAAGTGGTTCTCTGAATCTGAAATATTCAAAAACTGGAACTGACAGTTATTAGACAAATGAAATACCCACCTAACACCATTGGAGACAACCTTGGAAAGATGTTAATCTTGTTTAGCTGGGAGTATAGGAAACCCAGACCCTACTTAACTCCTCGACAGGATGGAGAAACCGCTGTGAATGCTTTTTGCTGTAGTCATCTCAAGCTCTGATGAAATAACACACCATGAAATCTCGGTTATGGAAGCAACAATTTTTATAATGTTACTAAACTTGAATCGTGTTAACTTGAATCAAACATGATCTGACTAAAGAGCCAAGGCTTGTGCATTTTTTATTAGATAGTACTGAGGACCACCCACCCAACCATTGGGGTAGTACACAAGAGGAGAACTGAATGTTCTTCAGTTGAGGAGTACCTCTTTTTAATTATATATACATATTGGATAATGGGTACATTGGATGCTGAACACTTTCCTTGGACTACTAGATTTCTCTGTAAAATTTTAAGAACTAGTGACCTAACTTGTCTGGAGGAACTAGCTCTCCATCTCTATATACAGTAACTGTCTTAATTTTAGACATAACTGCTCATATTGCTTCTTTTTATTTTATGCATAACCATTTGTATTCCTTAACACAAGAATGGTACAGATTTTTGAAAAGTGGAATATTGAATCATTGAGCGTTACCTGCTTTCACTTCTAGAGCTTTTAAGTCCAAAGTACTTACAACATCTCCATGAAAAGAAAAGAGAAACAAAGGCCTGCACGTAATAGTTTGGATGAAAAAACAGCAATCAAATAAGGTGAAACGTCATTTCGGCCTGGAAATATGCCTAGGCAAAAATTCTCACCAAATTTCAAGAGAGCAAGAAAAGGAAGCAATCATCTTTGATTGCTCAATGTAACGATCAGATCAATGGTGCCAATTAAATAGTTTTTCACATTAAATTATTTGCAAAGTGTTTCAAATAGGGGAGAAATTGCTCAAAGGGTTCCTATTGGGGTTAAAACACTAGGTGACCATTAAATTTGTAGCTCTAGAAGCTCTGCAAGTTGCTGGAAATTTTCTGTATCTCTTCTTCACAAGTACTGTATTTGGTGTCTTGGTAATTAATTTCCTTTTCACATCCCATATGTGCTATGATTGGTCTTTATTGCAGTGCTTGACCTATCTTTCATGATGTCATTCTGAGCAGTGGTTGTTAACTATGGGTCTAATTTGTACTGGTATATAGTTTGCAACTGTGTACAACTGTGCTCATATACTCTTTCTGGATTGGGTTTTGTTGCATATTGCAGGCAGGTCTTTCGAGTGCATATATTATCAAGACCTTATACTTTGGCAGGTGAGTGTCTTTTCTGTTGTCACATCTACATTAATTTACATTGATTATTGTAGGTAGAACCAAACTTCTATTGGCACTTGGTCTTGACTAAAATGCCCAACTCAAATCTTGAGGTAGGCAACTCTCCCCTACTTGTGAGGACACCTTGCACACAATTGTATTAAATGCTAATCATGGCAATTTCATGATGAGTTTTGATTAAGTTTTTTTGGACACTTTATGAATAATAACAAAGTGGAGATGACAAAATCAACAATTTATGAAATAAGGGTTGGACTAGGTGTGCTTTTAAAGATATTTCCATTCTATTGTTCACTTTTCCATGTTTTATGGCTGGAGATGAAAGAATAATTTACACCCTATGCTGGATGTGGTAAACAAGACCCAAATAGGGTACTGGGTGAAAATGTTCTTAATATTCTAAAGCTGGTTCACTTGTGTGCATGAAGATCCCTTATTTATGTCCATAAGGTGCAAGCTACTTATAACATTAAACTATTACATATTGTATTTATAATTGACAATTGGCAGTTCTTTGTCAAATATTTATTTGTTTTAAAACAAGAAAGTTCTTCATTTGAAATTTAAGTTTTAAAATTTTCAATAGTGAAAGGTAAGTATGCAAAGTACACCTTGCGATGTGTATTTGTAATTGTTATCAGATGATTAAGACAATAAACAATTTCTCACAAGTTGAGAGTTTGATTCCCAACAGCTTTGAAAAATATAAACAAGAATTTTTAGTTTTTTCAACTAGTTGTTTTGCAAATTATTTTGTGTCAAACATTAGTTGGAAGTACAGTATAAACTATATGTCAATGTGAAATTTGAATGGATAGTCCTTGCCTAAAAATATAACGACCAAACAACCATGTTCATATCTAGTATTGAGTCATTATGAGACTAATTTTCCAGACCCATGTAAAAATCATCATGATTTCAAAAGACCCAAAAAGCTGCCAGCAGACCATAGCCATCATCAATACCTCTTTCTTTTGTAGCATTGCAGGTTCACTCACACTCAACATTCCCCCTGTGAACAAGAACCTTACATCAATCAAATCCATGTTTTCTTGTGACAATTATGTAAATGAAACAACAAAAGTACTAACTACAGCAAATTTAATTAACACATCATTATTAAAAAGATCAGTTCACACCTTTGTTCATTTACTACATTTCAGGATTCCAAAAACATTGGGAACCTGGAGAAAGAAACTGTAGAGAGATTTTGCACACTACATGCAACAAGGATGGGTAGGTGGGTACACAGTACATACCTATAGTGCAGGCAGATTGAAACTGTAGAAAGATTTTTGCATACTACTAGCAATGATGGGTACTAGGTAGGCAGATTGAAAATGTAGAAAGATTTGGCAACACTATGTCTTACAATGATGGGTGAGGGACATAGTACATACAGCACTAGGGAAGATTGAAAACTGTAGAAAGATTTTGCACAGTAGAAGAATGGGGTACTAGCCTGGTAGGTAGTAAGTACATAGTACATACATTAGCAGCTGGGAAATTGGAACTGTAGAAAGATTTGGATGTTCTTTGGGTTTGCTGTAGGAAATGCTTGATCTCCTGCATTGATCATGAAAATGTGGACTGGAGAGCTGCATTGATCATTACATGAGATTTAGAATTCAGACTCTCATGATGATCCAAGAGAAGAAAAGCTCCTGCAGTATCCAGTATACAGAAATGTATATTTTGTGGGGGTGGTAGCACTGATGAATTCAGAGTACTGAACCAAGTTGCAGAGAGGTCTTATGAAAGCTTGCAGAAACAGCAGAAGCAGAAGAAGAAGAAGAACTGGGCTGCCTGAAAAGTGGTGCAACCCCAGATCAGCAGCAGCTGTTTGGCCTGGCAGCTGCTGATGAAGGGAAGAAATTAGTATGTACTTTTTGCTTACAGGAAGCTCTGCCATAGCCAGGAACCACCAAACTATATAACTCCTCCTTCTCTGTCCAAGCTCTTCACACACTTTGCCACTAGTTCTCTTGCTATAACTAGAATTTCAAGCTCTCTCTCTCTCTCTCTCGCTCGCTCGCTCTCTCTTTGTTTGTACTCACCACATATGTTACAGCTTTCTGCTTCCATCAGGAAAGTTATCTGTGTCTGGAATGCAATCAGAGAACCCATTCAAGCTTGCAGTTTACAGTAATTTTTGGAGCTGTTGGTTCTCTAGTCTTGATCTTTAAAGCAGTTGTGTTTTTTTTCTTGCAACTGCTGGATATAAATTAGTTTACTAAAAGACTTCTCTATATTCTGCTTCCTCCTCCTCCACCATGAAAGCTATATCTGTGTCCTTGCAAACAAGCTCAAAGAAATTATATTAGAGCTCAAGACTATATTACCTAATTCTTTCCAGTTTGGTTTCGTTTAGTCTTTGATCGACCTCTTGATGAAAGAGTCCCCCTCCCAGAGATTCAAGCTTTCTTGAAGGAGATTTTCGAGAGGAGAGAGCTGGAAGTACGTGACCCGCAATTACAGCAAAGAGAAAGGCGCACCGGCCGGTGGAGAATCATTCTAAGATGTTGTCAATGGACGAGGTAAGAGGATCTCTAGACGCTTGCCTTTCTCTCTATTGGATCCTGTCTGTTCTTTCAGTGATTTCCGGGGCCTTGGAATGAAGAAGCTGTGTCGACCTTTGTTTGTTTGTACCGGCGGCGATGGGCTTGCAGATGTTTTATAGCAAAACTGCTACCCCGGAGCTTTATAGTCAAGCTGCTGGTGGAGGAGGCATGATCAGGAGCCACCGAGCCGGAGGTGGACACACGAATCATCAGATCAGAGAAGTTGCAACCCCGGTGTTGCCGCGTCCCGTACCGGTATGTGTTAGCTCATCCTGATGACTGGAGAAATATGATGATCTATCCTTATGAGCAGCTCCAGATCAGTGTGCAGCAGCTTGATCGATCGTTGCGTTGCACGTACTGCACAGCTGACCTGCATGGGCATTGATCAATCATGTGTGGCCTTTTTGTGATTTGCTGTGCCTACTGCAGACGGTTGAATTGTGCGTCCCCATTTGCTGTATGAAATGCGAGAAGAAAGTCAGGGAAGCAGTGCTGGACATGGATGGTATGGTGCGCCATCAGGCTCGTCGTATAAGCTCATAGGCTAAAGCTGCTCAGCTTGCTGCAGGGATGATCAATAGCTGTGGATTTGTGTTTTGTGAACTGCCTGCTAGCTAGCTGCAAGCTTGCTGCTTGGTTTTCATGCTGCTCGTTAGCCACTACTGCCTGCTGCGCATGCATGCATGCACTATAAGCTGCTTTTAGAGTTCTTCTGATGCATGCTGTTCAACTTCTGGCCCTATTGCTGCTGCATATGCTGCAGATGTTGTAGGGGTGATCTGTGACCAATCCAACCAGAAGGTAACTGTAACGGGAAACCAGCTGCTGGACCCGTTACGCGTGTTGAAGAAGGTGAAGCGGATCAAGACCAGGTCACAGTTTTGGACGCGCAGCAGCAGCTCCGGCACTAGTTCAAACCTCACGTACCACGTCGTCGCGGATCAGATGAGGCCGGATCATCAGACTAGCATGAGTACGAAATTACCATCCAACAAGGCGTTCTATCGAGCAGCAGCTCGCGGGCGTGCATCTGATCACGCAAGCTCTACTACTGCTGCTGCTGCTGGACCTGTTCCTCATGTCGATTCTTACACCACTTCATACAACCGCCTGCAGTTCATGCATCAGCAGCTGCCATCCACATCTCTCGCTGCAAGTTTCGCCGATTCTTCATACTCTGTTATTGCAGATGATGATCAGCCCGAGGTGGAGACTTACGCGATGCTGCAGCAGCCTAATCATGTTGATCATATCTGGAATGACAACAACAACGTCAGTTCTTATAGACAAACTGCATACAACAACCATGAATCCATCATAACCAATCCCAACTACTTGAAGCATGTGTTGTATTGATGAGTACCCATGCTCGCTAGCTAGCTCTGCACACATTCTAGACCCACTCGTCGTCATAGTTCCAGAGCGTCCACGAACACTCGACACTAGTTTTTTCTGTTTTTTTTAAATTGAAATCTCAGCTTAGGCTGCTGCAACTGATCTCGATCGGCTGCATTAGCGTAACTTCCATTTTTGACAAATACTATTGGGACTTTGGATTACATCATTCCCTGCACTCCTAGTGCATGCTGATGTCTCTCAGATGCTGCTGTTGCTGCTGCTAGTTCTACTTTGTAGGAAGTAGTTGGTAGCTCGCATGCATATAAGCTTGAAATTCTTTGAATGTCTCATGGATTTTTCTCTTCAATATCAATATAATACTTTAGGCGAAGTTGGCCAAGCGTTAAAATTTGTTAAGATTTTTGTTGGAAGTTGTTGCTCGCTAGTTCGCTAGCTAGAGCTGCGCACGTATCTAGCAGCTTAGAGATCAGATTTTGCATTCAATTGCAAGCTCTGCTAATCCTGTAGAGTTCAAATATCTAAATATACGAAATAATTATATCTTTGTTTTTGTCCTAGCTCCAGGGATTAAGCAGAAGCTTCACATGATTCATGTGCATGCTAGCTCTGGTGTTGGATACATGATGATGATCATCAGATACAATTTTTGTCTGATAGGGTCATGGGGTGTTTGATCACTACTTCTGCAAAACATCTGCAGGCATCTCAAATATGGATCCATGTTCACCGCACAAAAGCATTGGCTCTCAACACCTTATAAGTTTTCTTTTCACGAATTTCTAAATAACCTTTAAAGCTCTGGATCTGAACTCCTTTTGCTTTGAATTTAAACTCCTCTAACTCTGCTTGCTTTGAATCTCAAGAGTTCACCCGTAAATTGCTTCAATGAAGCTATGATCTGAGATTCATCTTGAAGAAGAAATTGGTTGTGACATACTGTTGCCTGGGGCACACTGATATTCATCTGTGGTCCTTAAGCTTAAAGGGTGTACAATCCAAATGCTGCACAGTCCTTCCCAGGCTCTAGATACATGACCAATCTCAAGACCCTTTTTGTCAGCAGGCGACGAAAGTCAGCCTTAGTGATCCAACGCCTACAACCCTAATCTTCAACTGCGAGGTCGGATCTGAGCTTTCTTTTGTCACATACATCTTATATAGTACCTGCAAAGTAGAAACTGCGAACACCTTAAATTGCCCGAATTTTCTCACATGGTCAATAATCCTGATTTTTGTTGTCAACTGATGAGAATTTGTGAACTCTGTGACAAGGAAATCTCAAGTAGACCTCAATTGACATCAATTGTGATCTTTCTTTCTCATTCAATTCATCCTCACAAGTGCTCGAATTTCTCATCATTGCAAAATTTTCATTCCATGTCATAATTGTGAATCCTCAATAACATCATATATACTTATGTCTCAAGATATATATAACATTGAATTAAAATCATGGTTTAATCACGGTTGTCAGAATGCATTAGAGGGTGTGGAGCAATATCTTGAATGTCTTGGAGAAAGATGTTGTGAGGGAACTTGTCAAGCTCAATTTCAATGTCACCAGAAATGGAAAACAAGTTTGCCAAAAAAATCTTGAGAAGGTTCTCAGAAAGTTAGGGGATCGAAAAATGTAATAAATGGAATGAACAATAGAGGAATTTGTTTCATCAAACTTTTGAATGTTCTAAATGCTATTTGTATAGACTTCAAGTTTCTTCCTCATTATTTGACCATTCTACAAATTTCTTTTTATAATCAAGGTCATCAACTTTCTCTCATATTCACGTGTTGCATATACTAAATCAATTGCTCTAGATAAAGGCATTTGCAATTTTCACTTTTAGAATCAATTTATTCAAATATGCTCCAATTTCTTGCACATGAGGATGCTGAAATAATCTGAACAAGAACTTTAATGAAACTCTTCTGTAGTTGATCTAAAGTTTCAGCTTCATAAGACTCCCATTTGACATGACTCAGTTTTTTTGGCCATGATTAAAGTAGCTAGATTAGGGGGAAAAAAATCCTATTCTGAAATGCATGGATAATTGGATGGGTGTAAGGTACAGTGGACCAATGTTCTACTCCAAATTATCATTTTTTAAAGTTGAAAACAAATATTTGTTTTTGTGGGGTAGAGTGAATTACAAAGGTTTTTTATTGGTTTTTTGGGCATTTTTTCATTTAATTTAAATCCCATTTAGAGATCCCTTTTCTTAACACATGTGCATAAAAATAATTCACAATTTATTATTTAAAAATATTTTATAAACTTTTGAAAAAATCCTATTTTTTAGATTGCTTGTTTAAAAGTACATAAGTAACATTTTACAAATGTTATTGTGCAAAACTTTTCAAACTTAGTTTGTTTAATATGTTATGTAACCAAAATCAAATCCCTAACCAACACATCATAAATGATGAGACCATTTCAAAGTTCATAATAAAAAATGTTGTTAAAATTGCACTCCATAATGTTTGACTTTAAAAGTCCATATTTTGTGTGTTTTTTATTATTATGAAAATTTAATAAATTGAATAGGTATGTATTGAAGTTGATATCTTTGAATTAAGTCCCTATAGAAAAAATATATATATTTACTTATCAAATATGGTCATTAGAATGACAAACACTTTGTAAAACTTCTCTAGAAGTCCAAAAATTGATTTAATGTAGTGTGCATACTCAATTGCAAATCCATGAGAGATTGAATATTAACATTAGGATAGAAATTGTTTCATATTAAAGTTCTCAATAAAGTGGTGCCCTTATTGGGCCTCATTGTTCAAAAAGCTTTTTTTGGGTGGTACCATTAGGAACCACCTTGCCAAAATCATAGGAAAGTTAGACCCAATTAAAAAAATAAAATTCCATCTACTTGTACATTGGTTTATTTGATTGGACTAGGTGGGCTATATTTTCCCCACCTATGCACGCACTCATGAAAAATAATGAACACCCAAAAACCTATAATATGCATTAACATTTTGATTTTTGACCCATTATTGACCCAATTTTTGACTTTTTTAAAAATTAAATGTCCTTACACTTACCCATTAAATTTTTAAAAAAAACTTAGTATATACACAAAGAATGATCCAAGTTAATCAATTAAATAACAAAAGATGAAAATAGTTATCATTTGTGTTCTTGACATCAATGGCCTTTTAGGACTTCATGATCATGATTTCAAAAACTCATAACTAAATGAAATTGATTCAATCAACTATTTATAAAAGGTATCAAAGAGGTTGGCATTTGAAGTATTCTTAAAAATTAACATCCATGAAAAATTCCCCAAAAATAGATTGTTTTTGTGTTCTTGATAAAAAAAAGTCCCTCATGTGACATTCCAGAAACTTTTTTCCTTATGCATTCATTTTTCACATCAAAACACATTTAAAAAAAATTAACTAGATTTTTGAGTTCTACATGACTTGGATAACCTTTTGATAAATAATTTGAAATGAAAAACTTTATTTATGAGAGTCCTATGTTGTTCTAAAGTTGGATGGGTTTCAAAAAATTTAAGGTGTGATATTATTAATGGTACCACCCAAGGATAAGTTTGCCTCATCACCTCTTCTTTGTTCCATCATCTCTTGTTTCATGTTGTCCATAAAGTCACTAGATAAAGGTCCCAATTGGGAAAACCTAAGATCAAATTTCCCAAATTGGTTACATCAAATTATTGTTTTCCACCCACAAGCTACCCCGAAGCTTATGCTATGGGGATCTAAATATAAATGGGCTTTGGGTTTAAGATGTTATGGGGCTATTGGTCAATGATTATGGTTATTGGCTATGGTTATTAGCCATTGGCCATTGATTATGGCTATTGGCTATTCATTTTGGACATTGTCATGTGCTCCTATGTCTTCGCCTATAACTATTGTTATCATCACACATATAACACATAATATAAAAATATATAAATAGTATGCCACATCCAAACCAAAATGCGATTCACCTATAGCAAGCAGGAATCCAAACCCAACACATTAAAATAATAATAATAACATTTACATAAACACAAAAAAACTACAAAGCAGAAAACTATGTTCTAAAATCTCAAATCACCAAAAGTGATTTGACACTATGCAACTTGGGATTATATCCCATGGAAAAATGTCTCAAACCTTGTTCAAGGGGCAAGTACAATTGGGTGGTACCACAAGGAATGTCACATGGTTATTTTTTTCAAAGGGATCAACTTCAGGAACTATTTTGTCATATTAAAATATTTTGTTTTATGAATTTGCTCATACTAAACATATAGTGCATATCTAGGGGATTCTAAAGGATCATTTTGATTTAAAATTGGACATATTTTGATGTTCCTAAACATTTCCTTAATGAACATTTCAAGAAATGTCAAAATTTGGGATAATGAACATAGGAATGTAATAAAAATCATGAACAACCCCTTTTAATTTGAGTTTTTATTTTATAAAAAACCCATGATGTATGGTTGTAGAAAATGACAAACAAACATGTTAAAAGATGATTCAAGAATTAATGGATAAAACACGTGCATTAGGAAAAGTAACGATTTTAGGGCCACATGGATTAGGAATTAATTATATAAATTTTTTAGCTTGATTTTGATTCATGCTAAAAGTGCATGTCAAACACCACTTCTTTATGATGTATATTCATCAAAAAGATTAATCCTAAGTACTACAACCTCCATCAATAATTTACCATGTTCCTAGTATTCCTTTCCAAGGAACCCTCTTTCCTTACACCCTTTGTCTAATAGACTAATCTTTTTGGTTACATTTTGGCTGTTCAACTCAAAATCTAAAGAATTGGAGCCCTTGGTTTTGGTGGATTAGGGTTTCTTCCATCTTTTTGGAGTTAGGTTATCAGAAAAATTGGTAATAAAAACTTCCTCATCAAAGTTCTTTATGTGCACCATGGACATGAAGCTCTCGCACTTGCATCTTCTTTAAAGCTAAGGTATCAAAGAAACTGGTGATGGAGAGTGTACATCATTAAGGCTCTTACATGCACCATGGACGTAAAGCTCTTGCATTTGCATCTTTTTTAAAGTTACCTAGGTATTGAAGAAATTAGTGATGGCGAACCTCACCAACGCTCATATGTGCACCATGGGCATGAAGTTCACACCCACACCTTCTTTGGAATAAGGGTATCAAAGCAACTATCTATGGTGAAAGGTCATCATTGAAGCTCCTACATGCATTGTGGATGTGAAGCTAATCTTGTACATGAATCCTTGCCAAGTCCTTTTGAGCTAAAATTGATCTTGTTTAATCATAAGTGTTGGAATTTTTTTATTATTGTTGCAATTTGCAAGGGATTTTTTACATTTTCCACATCATTTGTGGTTTTGATTTTAACTTTTGTTGTTGTGCACTTTAGAAGGTAGGTTATATACAAACCAACAAAGGAGAATCTTGGGTAGTTTTTTTCACAAAAAATGGGGCTTTCTTGGAAAAAATTTCAAAAAACATGTAACACCTTGAGATGTGCACCCAAAATAGTTTCATAAAATGTTCTTTCAACTAGATGAAACTAGTCCTTGACAAAATTCAAGCATGTTATTTCTTGGATTCATTACTAGTTCATGCAATGGCCAAATGTAAATATGCTTTGAAAATCTCCAATTTCAATTGCAAGCATCAAGAAAACTTCCAATTTTATCTTCCATGGCCAAATATAAATATGCTCTAATCACTTATAATTTCAATTACAAAATTGGTAAAAAGATTTTGATTTTATTTACCATGGCCAAATGTAAGTATGTTATATTCACCTCCAGTTCAATTGCAAGCAATAAGAAAACTTTTGATGTTGTATGCCATTCAACCGAATGTAAGTATGTTTTGATCACATCTAATTTTAAGTTACAACTTACAAGTGGCAAGAATGCTTTTGATGTTATGTGAAAATAGCACACATGGAAAAATTATGCATCATTTTATGTTGGACTTGGACTTAGAATGCACATAACATTCATGTTCACATGTTTTCATCTCAATAGATAAACAACTTATTTGTTTGCTACATGCAATCATCATTTTTGCAAGGAATGTGGCAACCATTTCATCTACCAAGGTACATGTTTTGATCTAGAGCCCATGTTTGCTGAGAGGAAGTAGCATTTGAATGTGTAATCTAGACCATTTGTTGGCAATTTCCTAAACTTGCCATTGTGAACATTGCATGGTGAATTTATTCTGCTAATGGCCTAACATTCATTTGAATCAATAGTTCTACATATAGGTTGTTAACATTTGTTATCACAATTTTGTGATATGGTGAGGTTGGTGATGTTGGTTATGGTGCACATGAAAGGGGTACTAAATTTTTTTTAATCATTATAATTTTGATTAGAAGGAAATTAAATGCAACTACACCTTTGAAATGGCTTGGATGGAAATTAAATGTTGGCATGGAAATTTATCATAATTGAGGTTGAAATTGTTGTACATTGAGTTGCAAGCTGTTATCATGGACTTGAAGCGAAATAGTTGCAGTCAATTATTGTGCATATGTTAGATAAATTGAAAATGCACCCACTTGAATTGGTTGATCTAGAGACTTGTTTTTCACTTTTGCAAGTTTCTACAAGTTATATTGTATGGCAAAAGTAATTTCATGAAAAGCATGGCATTGCGTTTGCATATTATTCAAGACAATTAATCCTTGTCTTTTTATGAAGTAAAATTGGATTCACAATGTAGCAAATTTGTTGAATTGAGTTAAAATTTAAAACCATTGAACCATATTCTATATAGATTGTTATCCACATTTTTCAATCTCAAGTGGCATGGGCATATTAGAACTTGCACTATTTTGTTGAAGTGTGCATGCTTGAACTTCCGATTGAATTGTAATTCCATCAATTAAATTACTTATACATAATAGTTTTCATGTATTCATGTACCTCCCATTTAAATGTTTGTCATTGAAATGGAATGTATAAGGGTAAAAGCATGGTAAAATAGACAAAAAAAGTAAATGTCTCTAAATTTACCTTATATGATGCATATAAAACCAAACAAATAGCATAAAAATGGGTGGAAATATAATTGTAAACCATCCCATACCTCTATCATTACTATAAATATTCACTTCCAAGAAAATTAGGACCCAAATTGTTTTCTAAGTAGACCAAAAGTATCCCCATTTGACAAGTGGTAAATTTGTAAATGGGGATACTTTTTGTTAACTTTTAAAACTTAGTTGCTCTATTACTTTTGGGGATATAGATATCATTATAGTTTTGAGGTGTGGCCGTAATAGAAAGTAGAAAATCTAGCTATTAAAAGCCACTTACCACATACTTTACAAGAGTCCTTATTGCATAAAATAGAGTTTGAACCTACTTGCATTTCAAACAAGTAAACAAAAATCTAATTGAAACAATTTGAAAGTTGAAAATCAATGTACAACAATGAATAACTATGTATATATATTATTAAAAATTCAATATAAACCAATTTTGTCATGGGTTTTATTGTTATTTTATGGCTACTCTCATCTAGCCTTGACAAGATAAAAAGTATGTTCAAAATACCACATTTTCACCCATAATCAATTTATAATTTTGGAATTTTGTTTTGATTTCTTAGTAGCTTCATTCTCTTTCGAATTACAGTTCCAATGGAGACTTTTAATTGGAACAATTGGGCAATACATATTGATGGAAACTTTTAATTATTAGATCAATTATGCCAATTTATTATCTTTGAAACTATGTACATAATAACATATTGCATGTGCAGGTTGTTCGTTTGTGATTTTAACACTATTTGCTTGTCTTATGCAGAGCTCCAATCCATCATGATGCATATTTGTGCAAAGTTCATGAGGTGAATTTTTTGGTTTGTTGGGTGAAATATCCTTGATGTTAGAGCTTGTTTAATTTAGTGGTTGGATGTTTGTGCATATTCACCTTAATTTGTTGAACCCTAGTGGTCCTTAGAAGTTAAATGTTCATAGAGTAAACAAAGGTGTGCCCTAGATTTTTTATAAAGAAATAGTCCACTTTCTTGGTAGGTTGGTAATTGTGTAATTGAAATAATGAAATTTGTTATGATTTGCCCACTATTTCAATTACATCAAACTTTGTGTTCTACTTGCCAATTCATCACCTTTGAATCTAGTATGTTACATATGCCTAGTGCTCTTAATTACATAATTTCTATCTTGTGTAGTGTTACATTCCATTATAATCCATACAAGTTGACTACCAAGTTCAATAGGTTAATTTTCTAGGGGTTCATAAACATGGTGCACACTGCCAAACCACAAGATGGTGAAGCTACTCATGCTTGGAAAAAAATTGAAACTACCAAAAAATCAAAACAAAACAAAAGGCAAAGGAGGTGTAGGCAACGACAAAAGATTACAATACATAGTGTTGTGGCCATTGTTAGTGAACCTATTTTTGAAGACACTAGGTATGTGAGATTAGGTATGGATGTTGACCTAAAAAGGTCAACATCCATATGTGCAAAAAGATTTGCAATGGAATGGTTCCATCAAACTGCAACAAGAAGTGTAAAATACCAGAAGATGTTGTTTGGAAAGATCTTAAACAACACAATCTAACAAGATGTACTACCAAATTTTGTTGATTTGAAGAATGCATAGAATGCGATACATAGCTTGTCAAAAGGATGGCAATTTGTTAAAGGTAACCATTTTAAAGATGTCCAATAGGCTTGGAATGTCATCATTCCTATGGTGGCATCTAAATCCATTATTAGCATTCGCTAAATCAATTTTTTTATTGGTATTCATCAAAGAAATTTCAAATAAGGGATGGAAAGGAGGTTGTCTTTAGAATCTTGCATTGACAAGGTTCTTTGGGCTTTCTGTGGGAAAGCTAAAAGGAAGGATTTTTTGTCCCTTGAGGTTTACAACATTGCAATTGTGAAGTTTTGGATTGACAACACTCAAGTGAGTTCTAGTATGAAGGATGTTGGAAGGAGGAGTCTTACTCATAAATCTTGGGAGTCACATGCAACCCCCTTCTTCTAAAGTGTCAGGTATGTTCTTCTATTGTGTTTCCTGATATTTGTATGTTAGGATAGATGCTTCCAATTATATTACACGTTTTTTGAAATTTTATTGAACAAATTTCCTACCATTGCAAGGTTTTTTACATTGTACTTCAAGTTTGAACCTTCCATTACCATGAATTTCCTATCATTACTAGTTTTGTGGCATCATGAATTTAAAGTTTCCTTTAGAGACAGGTACCATACATCCTATACTTGTTCAAGTTGTATTGATGTCCTAATGTTTCTTTTGTGGTTCTTGCATTTTCAAGTATTTTTCCTCTTATGTTGGATGTTGGATCCATTATTCTTGAACAAATTGATGTAAGGAACATGCCCATTCCTTGTAGATTTTTCCTTGTTGACTTTCCTTTCCTTATTTCATTCATAGTTCATATGAACTTATGTGCATTCCTTGGTCAAATCTTGTCCAAGAATAAAGGTGTAATGTTCCTAATTAAATTTTTTTTCTTGATGTGCCTTACATGTTAACCAAGTTCCTGAACCTTTCTCTTTCCTAACATTGTGTTACATGCACTATGTTCATATGACCTAAACCTTATTCTTTTCTTATTGTGTTACATACATGTTGTTCAAGTTCATCAAGTTGAAGGTTGATGTTTGAATGATGTTGCTATTATATATGCATATAGGGGATTAATATGTATGTGCATGTGTCTACGTGCACCATTATTTCAAGCTTCCTTTGTCTTAAGATTGTTCCTTCAATGATCATATTTTTAATTAGGTGTAAATTTCCAAGAACTATTTAATATATATTTGTGTCCATGGGCTTGTGTGGCTTACATTTTATAACATGTGTATGGAGTAAGCTCAAAACATGCAAATAAGGCTACGAGCCTTTGAGAGGTTAAAACCATGGTGTATAAAAAAATTAAAGGATTTAATTCTTGTTGTTGTAATTATCATGTGCAAATGGTAGAATTAAAGAATGGATACAATTCCATGCTAACTAGGATATTTCATCAAGATTGTACGTGCACCTATGATGTTTATGGGCCACATGGTGAAACAATTTGTGTTGTTAGTAATATTGTTATCACTAGTGTCAAACACATATGTGAACAAATTGTGTGTTCAAAAGGAGATGCAACCAAATTTCATAACTTATAATGCATTCAAGGTGAATGTTTTAGCTATGATGCTTTGACATTATTACTTTCACTACTACAAATCATGGTTATTTAAGAGGTTCAAGTTGACTAATTTGTCATTTTAACTAATGGACATGTACATTTTGACTAAAGGTTAAGGGCTTGAATGACACATGTATTGTTTAACTAATCAATTTTTTTTATTATAATGGTTCATTTGACTAGATGCATATAGTCAAGTTGTACAACCTTAGTCAAAATGACTAATGGTCTTTAATCAAATTGAACAAATTGAGATGGCCAATGATCTTTAGTCAAAATGACCAATGGTTTTTAGTCAAATTGAACATTTTGTCAAAATGACCAATGATCTTTAATTAAATGGAACATTTAATCAAGATGGCCAATGACTTTGAAACAAAATGACTAATGATTTTTAGTCAAGTGGAACATTTGGCCAAAATGACCAATGATTTTTAATCAAATGTGACATGGTATACTACCCTATGTATATACCTCTTATAGTCTACTCACTCACCTATTTATTTAGATGGCTACTAACCTACCTATTACCCACCAACCCACCTACCTACCTACTACTTACCTACCAACTACCTACCTATCTATTTAAACCTTCTCACCTACCTACTTACCTACTCACTTACATGCATATTACCTATGTCGTAACCACCCACTTACCTACTTAAGCTTAACCATTAGATGTAACCATTAGGTGTAGCCATTAGATTTAAACATTATGTTTAGGCATTAGATTTAACCATTAAATTTACCCAAATTTTAACAATTAGTTTTAACTTAAATTTAACCACTAGGTTTAGCCACTATGCTTAGACACTATATTCGGCATTAGGTTTAACTTAAGTTGAACCATTAGATTTGGCTACTAGATATAACCTAAGTTTAGGCACAAGGTATAACCATTAGGTATAAATTAGGTTTAACCATTATGTTAAATCATTATATTTACCCATTAAGATTAACTTAAATTTAACCATTATGTTTAACTTAAATTTAACCATTATGTTTAACCATTAGATTTAATCTATCTTTAGCCATTATGTTTAACCAAATTTCAATTATTATGTTTAGCCACTAAATTTAGCCTATGTTTAACCAAGGTTTGATCATTATGTTTAACCATAAGATTTAGCCACTAGGTTTAGGCTAAGTTTGGCCATTATATTTAGCCAAGGTTTAAGTTTAGTCATTATGTTTAGCCACTAAATTTAGCCATTAGGTTTAGTCAAAGTTTAACCATTAGATTTAACCATTAAATTTAGTCAAAATTTACCAAGGTTTAACCAAGGTTTAGTCATTATGTGTAACCACTAGATTTAACCACTAGGTTTATGGTAGAAGTGAAATTTAAATTCTTGCAGAATATTTCACACTATTGTAACAACATATTTGCATTTCACATGCATATAATCATTGTTTTTGTCTTAAGTTTCAACAAACTTAACACTTAAAAAAATTCACACAAAAGATGAAAATATAATTCACTATAGAAGTTTGTGTTTCTCTATATTATTGAAAATATGAATCCAAGTTATAGCATAATCCCATGTTTTGTTGAAAAAAATCCCAAAACAACACTTAAAATATGTGTTATATCAAAACAAATTCTGTGGTTTTCTATTGCAAGTACTTCTAGCTCCTCCTATTCTGTTTTAAAACTCCATGTCATATTTTCTCCTCTCTCTCTTATTCTCTAGAACTCTGCCCTTTTGAACTATCCCAAATCAAATGATCATGATCCAAACATTAAGAAATTCAAAATTCAAACTAACAAAATTCCCTTATCAATCCTTATCCTAATTGCCTTGTTCATCCAAAATCACATACTCATCCTACCCCCTTAACATTATCACTTTTGTATTTTAGATTCCATCCCCCAAATCCATATAAAATGACAAAAATGAAATGAGAGTATTGTATATCATTTTAAACATCTATTTCCTTTACTACAATGTTATAATCCCAATTTACATAAAATCTAGTGGTTTTATATTTCCGTTTTGCTCTATAATTCCAATTTCCTCCCCCACTAATTCAATTTGTGATTCTATTTCCAAATGATATATCTTGGATATCTCTTCTTCTAGTGCTGGAATAACCTCCACCTTTTCATGATCCTGAATTCCCTCTAGTTCTTTTCTTCCTAACCCCGTTGTCTAAGGTCATGTAATGATGCACCCCCAAACTCCTTGATGTACTCAATTGTGAGTCCAAAAGGTGAAAACAATAGAAGGATAAAAATTTGGGGCACGTTCCCTAATTCACAGCACTTTGGGGGTAGAAGGGCATGTTGGAGCTCTAGGATGGGGACTAAGAAGAGTGATAAGCAAGTCAATTACTCACACAGACCTACACAAATCAAACAACAAATTGATTAATGCATAGTTGGAGCACTTTTGGTGCATGGACGAACCATGGGCAAACACGAACTCACAAGATTCACCATGGCCCGAACTTAGAATATTTTATGTGCCTAAACCCAATTTAGGGAGTTTCAGGACTCCAACTTGAGAGTCCTTGAAAATCCTTCTCCTTCTTTTCTTTAATCAATTCTTTCTCCTGATTATCCAAAACCTTTTGTTGTTTCTTATGAAAAAACAATGTTTCTATCCATTTCTTCTTTGTGGTTTCCCAAATTTCAACATTCTGCCTTAAATCCTACAATTCTTCATCATGCGACTTCAACCATGCTATGTTACCCCTAAGCTTCCCATTTTCATCCTACAATTTTGTAATGATTACTTTATTTTTCTGCTTAGCCTATGCCCTATTCTTCTTTAAAAATTCTACATTATGTTTATACCCCTTCTAAAAACTTTCTCCTTATCCAATTCTTCTTGTAACATTACCTTCTCCTTCTCCCTTATAATTAATCTATTTTTCAGAGTGCTTACCTCTAAAGTCAAATTCCCCATATTCAAACTCACAGTTGCCATGGTTTAAAATAATTTAGCTACCTTATCAATTTTCATTACTTCTGCAACTACCTCCTCCACAAACTTTGGTGTACTTGTCTATGTTATAGGACCTCCAAATCCTTTTCTAGATGATCCCAACTCCTATACCATTCTGCTCCCTAATTCAAATTCAAATGGGAGTCCTTATGTAGATTCTAGCCTACTAGGTTGTACATGTAATTCTACTAATCTAAACTCTTCAAAAGCAAGTTGTGTCATCACTCTTTCCATCTACAGTTCAATAGCCTATAAATCTTCTTGTGTTTGTTATTCTTGATGTTGCAAATGCTATTGTAAGTGTTGAAAATGTTTTGGACTTATAGTGGTCTCCTCACATACATCCCTTTCAAAGTGCAAATGCTTTTCACCCTTTGGAAACCTTATGTCATGTTCCCTCTTAACTCCCTAGCTATGTTCCCTTAATTGTCTCTCTTATGGCGATGTCATTTCTGGTATCTCTTGCATTTACTCCTTCGACTATACTCCTATGGAAATGTCATCTATGGTACTATTGCAATCTGTCTAACTACTTGTACCACTATTAGCATTGCAAATGGTTCCACTCTGCCCTTCATCATTTTTTGTGCTTCAAATTTGTGTTCTCATGTTCCCTCTTCACTCCTAAGCCTAAGGCTCCTCCTTCCTCAACTTTGTTCTTCCTCTTAAAAGCACTTTGTGAGCCATGGATTATAGCTCAACAAATAATTAAGCTTTAGTTCCTTAAATGTCCTTAGTTTTAATGATTTGAATGCTTATAAACCTTCAAGTAGTGATTATTAATAGTTGAATTAGCTTTTGTGATATTTCTAGGCATAAAATACTTCTTTATTTTAGTTGATGTAACGCTTAATTAGTTTAGGACCTAGTAAACCTTTAAAAGTGCATTATCCTTTTTTATGTTGTAGAGAAGGGAAAAGGGGTGTAAAATTAGATGGGATTTATTGATATATTGGGAATACAAGCCCATAATTAACAATAATATTTCACCATGACAATGTTAAGTTAGTTTGTAGAATGATCTTCAAGCACTAATGGTGTACTTGTAAGATTTTAGGATGTAGTCCTATTACATCTTTATTTAGTTCTCACTCTATCAGATTCTTAAGTAGAATTAAAATCAAGTTTAAGTATTAACATTTCCGCCTAAGTAGGCCCAAGTGAATTACAACTGAATAACTGACTTAAAGGATAGATCATAGTTGTAAAAAATCTAGGATGCGACGAATGGTGCGAGCGAGGTACTCGGCTCGATGCTCCATGGAAACGGGGTTAATTGGGCCTCGTAGCCAACGGTAATGGCCATCACCGGGAATCCACGTTCGACAATGGAGACGGACATCATCATCTTCGCATTGACACTCTTCAAACCTTTCTGGCGCAGCTCTTCAAGCAGGAACAAACTCTAAAAAATAGCTAAAGCGTGTGGGTTAGGAGACAATCGACGATCCCAAACCGAACGATCGACTCGAGTGCGCACCATTCTCCTGGGCAGTTCTTTTTCACGCGGTTGTTGAGAAACATTCAAGGCGAACGGTGCTTCTTCAAGCTCTTCTTGTTGTACGAGTGCAACTGGAGGATTTGAAGGCGTAGCGTCATCATCCGCCATGACTAGTTGCACCTGCATCAACAAAAACCAAGAAGGTAGTACAAACAAGGTAGTACTTGCGTTCAGAAAAGGTCGAGGCCTTTTTATTTAACAAATTATTGGGCCCAAGGATTCTCATCCTAATTTCAATTGGATGGCAATTCATTCTCAAATTTCCATTGGCCCTTGAAGGATGAGGAGGCCATTGATTGATGCAAAAGGATTTCGAAGCTTTCATTGGACAAGGGGAACAAGCTCAAGGAAGGTCATGGAGGCTTGCAAAGGGAGAGGATTTGGAGGTTATGCAAAAAAGAAAAAAGAAAGGAAAAAAGGAGAACGTGTGTGAGGAAGGTGTTTTTAGTTCTTATGTGTGGAGAGGTGCTCATGAAAGGGTGTGTGTAGGAATTAAGCATGAAAGGAACTTGTGTAAGAAGTGCTTGTGGCAAAGCCTTTGGACTTTTGGTTCAATTAGTTGTTTCTCCCATATCCACCGTTGGATTTGTGTCAAAATTGAATCAGTTTTAGCTTACAAGGTTTAGAAGGCCCTCCCCAAAATTCAGCTTGATCGGGCTTTTTTTACGAGAGCTACGCGGGTTGAAAGTAGAGGGGGTTGTAGTGGGGTTCATGGAATGATTTCCATGGCAAAGCCTCTGGACTTTTGGTTCAATTAGTTGTTTCTCTCAAATCCACCGTTGGATTTGTGTCAAAATTGAATCAATTTTAGTTTGGAAGGTGGAAAAGGCCCTCCTCAAATTTCAGCATGATCGGGCTTTTTGTAAGGGAGCTATGTTAGTTGGAAGTAGAGGGGGTTGAATTAGCTGTTTTTTTCCTCAAACTAGGCAAGTGGCTCCTAGTTTTTAGGCTTAACTCTTGATCAAAAACATAAAATAAAAACTTATGAGATTGTTTAAACATGGCTCCTTTATATTAGCTTCCCAATTCCAATGCATGTTAGATTAGGATGTTGTATCTAGTTGTTACGACGAACGGAATGGAAGGGTTCAAACATGACATTGAAATGAACATCAACATACGGCTCCTCAATATCCCATCATGGTGAGTTACAATTCCCTCATGATGTTTTGTAGCTTCAATTTGGACACAACGCATTAGATTTTTAGTAAATTCCATTACTTACCTCGAACCACCTTACTTGTTAGACTACAACTACATCGTAGTTCCATTTCCAACCGGGTTTTATTGTGAGTGCATATCTTAGTGGTAAAGGTGTGCAATAAATCCTCACACACTTCTTGGAAAGTTTGCTACAGCTTTCTTTCTATTTTCTAGTGTTGTCTCCATCTTTTCCCTAGTTTTTTTAACCTTGGCCAGTGGTTTCTATGGATTATCTTTTTGATGCATAAATAGATACTAAAATATTTTTACCAATATCAAGGTAGATTGACAGGTATCTTTCTTATCCCCCTTATTTTCCTTAACATACTTATACCACCTATCAAACTTAGTACATAGACTGTTAAATATAATCTATGCCCAATCTACCTTCTACCCCTTTTTTGCTTTCACCAATGTAATAGCATTTTTGTCGCTAAAATATTGTACCTTCTCCCTCTGATAAATGACAAATATAATGGCAGGATATTTGACAAAGTATGGCAGACCTAAACTTTTTGCATTCCATTGATTTGCAAAAGAATTTGTAGGTGCAAGTCTACAACTCTATAATGTTTGAACTGCTAATGACTTACTGACTTGTCCTTTTGGTTCTTCTGCATACCCTTCCACACACATTCCAAAAACATCTACAATCAGTTATTTGTTGATTACATACACTTTATCTTTATGCCCAAAGTAGATACATTTTTTAGTTACAAAAAACATTTTATAGTTGAAAGTGATGTTTTCAACAATAAATGACCATTGAAAAGTAGTTGAAAACTTAGTTGAAAAATGGAGATTTTCTCCTACTGACATGTTTTTAGCAACTTGTCATTCCAATTTTTTTTTTAAATGACCTTGCCTATAGAAAGGAATCAAAGTCATTACAAAGCAATGGTTCTAAAGGAAGGGGGGTTAAGAAAGTAGTTACTACTTTGTGGAAGCACTTGGCCTTGCTTTCTCAACCACCTTTTGCTTTGATGCACTAGAGAAGAAAATAGTCACTCCTTAAACAACACACACTATTGCACTTAAAAACCCCTTATTAGATAATTGATTGCTAAGGAAAATAATCATTCCTTAAGCAACACACAATGTTATACTTATAAAAACCCTTTGTCTAAGATTATTGAGGAAAACAATCTTTCTTTAAATGGTGCACCTTAGCAACCCCTACTTTCTTGGAATGGTAAGAAATTCAAAGGTTCATTTGACCACTACACACAAATGCACACAACAATTAGTCAGTCTTTCAATAAAGATGTTCAATCAAACCATAACTTGTCATATTAAACAACATCCACAAGATGTCATGAACTAAACAATATTTCATGTTTCTTTAACAAGCACTATGTACTATTTCAATAAACCATTTGATTTTAGAAATACTTTCCAAAAGAAATGAAATTTCATTTTCACAAGAAACAGAATCAAGGATACTTGAGTTGTGTGATAAGCTTCCAGAATCCATCATATAATATTGTTTCAAAAAAACTTGACAATGGTCCATATGCATCACACCATGCATCAACAAAAAGGAGAACATCAAGTATATATAACTAAATTTGATTCTAATAAAAGTACTTGGTTTGATGACATGATTGGTTTGATGGTCTCTTCATGATCATCTTGGTTTTCTAGGTGCAAATTTGGACTTTTAGGAGTATACACAAAAGTTATGATCTACCATCATTTTCTTTGGCAACCTTCAGAAGCAGACTACAAACCAACATTTTAACCTAAACTCTTATTAAATTTCGGTAAAGAGTTTTTGTTCATAGTACTATTCATAGAACTATAGGCATTGTTTGATCGTGGTTTCTTACGAAATGTTTTCTGAACTTTCAATTAATTGGATGTGGGAACTTGCTTTGGAATTTTAATTAAGTTCATCAATTGCTCAACCACAATAACATGAAAGCAAAAATTCACTTCTAGACACGTAGAAGGCTTAGGTGGCCTAAACACATTATTGATTTTAGGTTGTGATAAACTTTTGAAGGTTCAAGTTCACATCTTTTTGGACTTTTCGGGGGAGTGAAGAACTCCTCATGCTCGTTCTCTATACTTGTGCCTCATCCCCATGCTAACTCCTCATCACCATTTCAACACTTGTTTAATGTCTTCCACACAACATCATTAATGTGTTTATATTCACATTTGCGTGTTTGCATTGTTTCAATTAACAAACATTGAAAGTTAGATGCATAGAACATTGTGAATTAGGTCATGACCATGTGCAATTGCTTGCATTTTGAATGGTCATGTATAGAAGCATAATAAATCAACCCTACAAAAAGTATGGAGAACTAATCTCCTAAACATGGGTTTCTAGAATCTATGTTGTGCATATTTCTCAATCTTCTATACATGCACAAAGTTGTTCTTAAAGCATTTAAACTTACTTTGTCTTCAAATGCGTGAAAAGTTGGGTTGCCACCACACACCTTGAGAACCTTTAGGGTAATAGAAACTTGAACCAATAATCTACAACTTTGCTCTATAATCTACAACTGTAGAACTTTGCAACTATGTTCTACACTACAATTTGCAACTTTGTACCAAGTTGCGCCTTTATAATATGTAACTTTGAAATTATGTAATGAATTGTGCTTCTACAATATGCAACTCTACAATTTTGTAACTAGCTGCACCTCTACAATTTATAATTTTGCTCTACTTTTAAGAAAACTAACAAGTCATAGTCATTGACTATGTCACATTGATCACTACAAGCTCCAATTTGGCACTATTTTCAAAATCTTGATTTTGATGGACAAGTAGCTCAAGCTTGAACTTCACAGGTTTTAAACAACAACGAAATGTTTAGCGAAGTTTACATCTAAAGCTTTGATAAGCCAACTTGGATTCCCATTTTCTAGAATAAAATGTTTAAAATTCAATGTTGAGTAAGTGTTTAGGGTTTAATGAAAGTTGTGAAAGGTAAATGTTTAGGGTTTAATGAAAGTCATCTTCTCATATTACTATGTGACGTAAATGGTGCGTGCGCATTTGCGCGAATAAGAAACTCTGTCACATAGTTTGAATTTGTTCATGTGATCATTAACAAACTAAATGAAATTTCATCAACATATTTCCATTGCATTATTGACCTTAATATTCCACCCATTGTCTATCGCGTGGTCCAATAAAAAAAATTCATAGTAGGCATCACTTCCCAAGCAAAGTAGCCTTAGACATGTTGGCTCATTTGTGTTTGTCCTTACCCAATTTGCCATTGTGTTACATTTGTTGCAACAAGGATGTCTTATGTTGGAATATGAAGCATTAAAGCCTTTGTTTAAGTTTTTGTAGGTGCTAAAAAATAGCAAAAAACATTGGGCAAAATTAGTGCATCAAGAGGTTTTGAAGGTAACCAAGGCAATAATGGGGCTACTTACTATGTGGCTCTTAACTGTGATGCAATTTCTATAGTAAATAACCAATGTAATGCATAATTGGGCAAAGAATCTAATTTTGATTTTTTTGGACCAAGTTGTTGAAGGATTAGGGAATGATAATATGACCAAGGTGATTATGCAGGTTTTGATGATAAGTGGTGGTGTGCAAAGAAACCAAATTGCCCAAAAGTTGATTTGCTTTGGGGCAAATGGTGTTAATGTATTTCAAGGCACCAAGAGTGGTGTTACACAACAAATGAAGGAGTTTTATGCTCTTCATTCTATTGGGGTTCATTGTATGGCCCACCACACCAATTTGGCAGTGTAAACCTTACATTCATATTTTGCCCACTTACCTAAAAGGCATTTGGAGTTACAAAACTTGCAAAGTTCATGTAAATAAAAGGAAATAAAATCCTTTGGAATGTGAAAACCAGATGGATTTTTAATCTAAGCCTTGCCAAGAGAGTGATGGCAAAATACAAGACTTTGTTGGTGAAGATGGCCCTGGATTCCTACCAATTAATAAGCCAAGCTCAATTATGAAAATTTGAGTGACCTCCAAGTTTTGCTTGGGCTTTCTTGCATCTTGCCATTGCTAGAATTTGTCCATGCCCTCATTAAATTTGCACAAATGAGGGATGTCTATGTGTGTGATCTCATGACAACTATTAAGGTATGTTAAGGTGACATTTACATGATGTATTATGATCAAACCTCCAAGTTCACAACAAACAACTTTTGGGCTTTCAAATCACTACTAGAGTTCAAACATGAAACATCTAAATGACATGGGTACCTAATTTGACATTTGGACTTTTAAGCAAATGGCCAACATATCTAAGTACTACATCGAGATTTGGAAACTAGCTTTCCATCATATATGATAGAATTTTTTTTTGTTGTTGTTGAATCATTGGTGAAAAATAGTGCAAAGGTAATGCCATAAAATATTTCCATTTCTTTGTGTTTTTTTTTGTTGATTTCTTTCATGTTTATGTAAGTCCATGGTTTTTGTGTGGTTTGACAAAAACTACAAAAAATTTGATGAGGGAGTTGAAAATTAGGTTTCAAACCCATGGTGTCATGAATGCTCTTGGGATTATGTATCCCTAGTATTGGCTACAACCAGACTATGATGCATCTTTTGCCAATCACCTTCATGTTCTTAAAGTAATGTTTTGCTATGGCAAAATAGTGCACAAGGTGGATGAACAAGAGCTTCAATTACAAGAACTTTTGAATGTTAATTTTGATTGCCAACAAGGCATGTTTAAGCTCACAATGAGGTCAAATAGTAGCTTGTATGGTGCCCCCTTTTGACACTAATCCATTAACCATGATGTGGCACCTTGTGATAGCATCTTAGATATTGGTCTCAAATTTCCTTGAGTACATCAAATTAATTGAATTGGCCATGGTACAAATAATAGGCAACAGTGGAGGATGAGAAATGCTTGTCAACTCTGGCTTTTATGAAATCAAAATTTCACAACAAGTTCACTATCCATTTCCCAATTGTTGTGTGCATGTTGCATTACAATTTTACATTTTGGAAAATATTCTGAATGAATTGAGCAATGGAAAGCAGCACAACATCGAAATTGCTTTGATGGTTAAGGTGTAGCTGTTTTTTGGAGTTCTTAGTAGTGTTTCTACAACGGCAAATCTTTTGTGATTTGTCAAATTGCGAGTTATGTTTATGTGAAGGTAAAAAAAAATTGGTTGTTCTCAATGTGTTGTTTTGTTTGTTGAATTTAATGGTTGTTTTACAAGTCTACCAACTTTTTGGACTCCAATTGCAATTGTTTCTTTTCTTGCATTAATTTGTGACTTTATAATTGTATGCTAACTTGATTGCATTGTAGGTCACTGGAAAGGCTAGATTTAGGGGTTCAATTCCCCCAAAAGTGCTTTTGTTCTCTAATGTTAGGAGTTGCTTTTAGTGCATAAAATGAATCAATATCCTTGAAATTTTTACAGTCTGCCCCAAGTAGTTGCAAAATTCTGACAATAACATTTCACACTTCACCATATAAGCTCCAAATACAATTGTTTAATAGCCACAAAACTCTATGTTCATTTTAGATCTAGCCAGCTTTTTTCACCCGACAATTTTGTGAAAGGGTCAAATAATTCACCATAAAAATTGAAGTGACAGCCAAGTTTATATAAATAACATGCTAGTGAGGCCATACAGAACTATTACACCAGCTTGCTTTTAGCCAGAGCAGCACCAATTGGACATTAGAGGTGGACACACTGGCTACTTTGCAAAAATCAAAATAAAAACACTGCTGCGAGGGGAACATGAACAACCCCCCCAATAACAAGGAGCATATTAGATAAAGAGAAGAATTTTAACACAAACTCTGATTGCAGGTTAAAGAAAGATAGTGAAGAGACCATATGATAAAAAATTTGTACTTTCCACCCCTTTAAATCTGATAAGGTGCAACCCACTCTGATATAGTTGGGATGCATCCAAGATGGAGTAAATTTGATGATTCGTTCATTGATGCGGCTGCAGGCGCTGGTTCATTGCAGCCCTACTTTCATGATTCATCAAATCACGAAAGTGGACATTTTTCTTTTTACTTTATATGTGTGTAGAACTGAACACATGTTCCAAGGAAGCCACCAAATTGGCCGTGTCAAACCTAAAAGAATTAATGATACAATCCGGCACCACCCAAACTATTGTGTAATGAAACATTATTATTCAAATACTTGAAACTATTGTGTAATATTAATAATGTTTCATTATTTGTGATTGTTCAGTACTTGGATGCAGCATGAGTGCTGGATGATTTGCCCATTTTCCTTTAGTAGAAATAGGAAAGGACTTTTCTACTTCAGTTATTTCTCACCTGAGTTAGAATGAGTCAAAAAATTAAGGAGCCAAGGACGTAAGCAAAGTCATAGCCCGACCTTGCAACAGGTACACACAATAGACAACAATTCAGCTTGCCACTTGATTGCAATCTTGTAAGTTGTTGAGTAAGTACATGAATAACCTACTCCCCAAAAATGCACACCCATGAACACAATCATTATGGTCAAGGGTCTGTAAAGCACTTTTGAAATTTTGTAACTGCTAGAAGAGGGCGCCTTACATTATATCTTTGAATTCTTCTTGCAGACCTATGTAGAGGCGTGCCTTAAAATTAAGCATAAGGTGCCTTAACATTCGAAGGGGTGACCTTACCTCATGATCCATGAATCCATCATCACTTCATGGTATACAATTGTTTGATTCATCATTTCACTGTGTGCTTTATGCAAACTTAACATCCATCCATGGGTGAGAGCAGTCCCAAAATAAGTGGCTTAGGCAAACATTCACATGTTCTTGGATGAGATTCTTGATTCCCAATTCCCAATGAATTGTGAATCAACACATTCATCCAACATAATATAAAAGGCATTTGTTCTCCCAATAAATCCAATTCTTTCCATGAGGTCTTTTATGGATGTAATGGATGGAGAAGGGAGGGAGGGAGGGAGAGAGGAGGGAGGGGGTAGGGTTGAGGGAGAATCATAGAGTTCATGATAACACAAGTGCTTTATTTTCTGAAAATTCCAGGGGCAGGATGAGCTGGGTGACATGAGCGAAGACAACTTTACCGAAAATTGAACAAATTGATTGTAAGAGACTGTGCAAGGTAGATTTTAAGGGAGGGGGGGGGGGGGTAGCTATCAAGCATTGGCATCTCTTGCAGCTATGTAGGAATTACTTGTCCAGCAGTTAATGCAAGCGATCTGAAAGCAAGCCAAGTGGCACTGGATTACGGCTGGGCAGATCTAAAGTAAGATGTAAAGATGATGTAAAGGTTTGAGTTAAAACCATAAAAATCCAGCAGACACTTTAATTGACACGACACACAGCAAAAAAATTGATTGCATGTTTTTGTCAGACATGCTCGGCACACTCCCAAAAGCAATAAAGAAAATGAGCAATTTTTTGCTCGGTCATCCAAAAACCTCCCAAGACAAGTCCAGGTGTAATGAATCACCTGTTTGTGGATGATTAATTGTGTGTTGGTTAGGAAAAGCACCTCCTCAAATCACACGTCAACCTAAACGCCACAAGTTTATGAGGATGAAGTTTGCATCCCATCCCTCACATTACACAGCGTGTTTTGGATGAAGACTGTAAAGTCGATGCCTGTCGGGGTTAGTAAAATGACTTTGGGTCAATAAAGTTTATCCGTAAAGTCAGGCGAAGACGGCACCACAACCCCCTGTTTGGTCACATAGCGGACGAGATTTCAAAAAACAGGAAAAAAAGTGCACTGGGGTTCAACGGGGCATGAAACTGAGTTGAGCAGCAAATTTGGTGCTAAACTGAGTTTGCCCTGTCCATTCTTCTTTTCCTGAATGCTTTCAACTAATCACTGCTGCTGCTATGTGTACTGTAGCTTTAAATGTTCTCGAGCCTCGTGCATTTAATCCTGAGTCTCAGTATTTCATACCCTTATTTAATAAAATTTCATGACTTTGCGGACAACAGCCAGGAGTGGATGAAGAATCAAATGAGGAGTGCAACTCAGGTGGAACAGGGCATGACTTTACGGATAACTCTAATATGTGTGCACAGGTTGCGGTCCTTATACAAGGCACTACTGCACAATCTAACAATTGCTCTTGATTGGTCAAATAATATTATTGGTTCAGGTGATTTGCTACTCATAGTTTCTCACTTTTTATGGACATAATTGTCATGTTTATGAATGAGGCTAGGAAAATAGTAAGTAAGCTTTCTTCAATGTATGCTTTTGAAGGCCCCAATATTGGGTATTGGTGAAGTTATTCCAACTTACTAGCCTGCAACATGTATAAGAAGAGCATTAAAATGATATGGATATTTTTATTTTAGATGAAGAATAATAGCAGCCAAATAATGTGGAACTCAGGGAAATCATTCTTTGGTTTGGTAATGGGCATTTAATTACATGTGTTGGGTGGGTCTTTGAATTTTTAAAGATCATGGTTCCCACTCTTTAAATAATTTAGAATCAAAGAACCATCAGTTCAAGTTATTTCAAAAACCTTCAAGAATCAGCAGTTTTCATCAAAGAACTGTCAGTTCTGGTTCTATGAAAAACAATCAAAAATAAATAAATCTCAATTCTTTAATGAAAGAACTGACAAAGAACTAGCAATCCTCTAGTCAATTCTTTGACTTTTCATATATTTTGAAAACTGAGATTGTATACCAAAATCAGTCGTTTGAAGGTTTTTTAAACCAGTGGGTAAGTGTGAATATAATCAGGTTTATAACCACTGGGTATCTATCCATCATTCTAATAACCATTCAACATTATTAATTATTTTTCAAAATAAAAAATATTGATTGTTGGACATTTACATTGTGCATTTGATTATAAATAAATATTTTCAAAGGCCAATGCTAAAAAAGTTTCTCAAGGGAACTTTTGTCTGGAATAAAATTCACAACGTTTGCTAATAAGAGGGATATTGTTTGTGTACAAAGTGTGGCACTTTTAGTTATACAATACACTGCAGTTGCACATGGAAGCATACGTGTTTAAAAAAGGTTGGACTATTTTTTCAACCCTGTTCATTTTTAGGAGATTTTATTTTCCTCATTTCAGACACAAATGGAACTTTATTAAACAACCACAAAGACACCATGTAAAGGGCTACCTAGACCCTTTGAACATCCAAGGTTGAAAGTGATGAGAGAATGAATTCATGCTTTCTAAGAGCTTAAATGTTTGTTCACCAGCCTATCTACCCTGCGTTATAAAAAAATTCATCTTTAGAGAAAATTTGCAAAATTCTGTCTATAAGTACACTCAATTTTATGATGGGGGTATTAGCTCAGGTTTAAATAGTGACAATTTCTCTGACAAGGTGTTTTTTATAAAAAGGCCAAAAGAACTGGTGGCAAGTATTTTTGGAAATAGAAATTTCATGCAGCCAATGAGAAGACTCAACATGTAACATTAGGGCTGAGTTTTTTTCTTTAAGGAAGAGGAGTTTTATCCCATTTTGTTTGATCGCAATTCAACTTCCTTCTATATAAATTGTAAAGTGGGGAGGGCAAAAAAGAGTGATAGTACAATTTTTCATATAGTATTTCAAATATGGGATGAAATTGCCCATTAAAGTTTAAAACGAGTCGAAATGATTAGGTGACTAACAATTTTCTTAATTAATTTATATTGGATGTCACAGTCAAGATCAAAATGTTTTTAGCATTTTCACAAGTGTTAAAAAAAAATTAAATCTCAATTATGATTCCCAATGCAAAATTTGAAATCGACAACCATGCGATGGCTATCAGCACAATTACATTAAATTCAAATCATACAAAAATTAAACAATTTCATGCTAAGTTTTGTTATTTGATGAAAAAAAGAATTTGAACCTTATGAATGAGCATATAAAAAAATGAAAAAAAATTAACAAGAGGTGAAAAAATGAAAAGGATTAAAGAAAGCGTTGGACTGGGTAGAACTTTGAGGAAAACTCTAATATGATTAGATTT
>Ga0209208_10000163_pt1 | contig 73795 bp, 54 predicted proteins | sample S1TSphfallax_3_FD_187694 | JGI IMG/M metagenome (GOLD analysis project Ga0209208, IMG submission 187694) | Host-associated microbial communities from peat moss isolated from Minnesota, USA - S1T2_Fd - Sphagnum fallax MG (SPAdes) (version 2) | ecosystem: Host-associated > Plants > Peat moss >... | reverse complement strand
TCACCATCGCGAATCGGAGGGAGCGACGGTCATGTCAACGCCAGCCGCTGCGGCGGTGTTCAGTGAGGTCAGAGATCTTGGTCTGGCCGAATTTGGAAAAAAGCGCATTGAGTGGGCATTTCAATCGATGCCCGCTCTCCAGCGCGTTCGCAAGCACTTTATCAGCACCCAGCCCTTCGCGGACCTGCGCGTCGCCGCCTGCCTGCATGTGACGCCGGAAACGGCCAATCTGATGATCACCATGCGCGACGGCGGCGCAGCGGTTTGTCTTTGCGCCCCCGGCCTCAACTCCACGCATGACGACGTAGCCGCCTGCCTGGCCAAGGATTACGCAATTCATGTCTATGCCATGTCCGGCGAAACCGCTGCCATGCACCACACGCACACCGACCTGACCGCCCGCCACGCGCCGCATATCGTTCTGGATGACGGCGGCACGTTCATCGCCGCCTTGCATGAACGCTATCCCAGCCTTTCCACCGCCATCATTGGCGCAACGGAAGAGTCCGGTTCCGCGCTGGCTCGGCTGAAGGCGGCTGCGCGCGAGGGAGTTCTCTATTTTCCGGTTGTTGCCATCAACGAATCCAGCACCAAGCGGCTCTTCGATTCGCGCTACGGCGCAGGCCAGAGCACGCTTGAAACCATTGTGCGCGTCACTGGCCTTCTGCTGTCCGGTGCAAACGTGGTCGTGGCCGGCTTTGGCCCGTGCGGGCGCGCCATTGCTTTCCGCGCGCGCGGCATGGGAGCCAACGTCATTGTGGCGGAGGTGGACCCGGTGCGCGCGCTGGAAGCGATTATGGAGGGCTATCGGGTCCTGTCCATGAGCGAAGCGGCCGCGCTGGGAGATCTGTTCATCACCGTTTCCGGCAACAAAAACGTCATCGCGCGTGAGCACTTCGAAAAATTCAAGAACAACGTCTATCTTTGCAACGCCGGCCACTCACGCGTGGAGATTGATATCGAAGCATTGCGCTCAGTTGCCTATTCGCGCCGCGTGGCTCGCGACCATGTGGAAGAGTTCGCCATGCGCGACGGACGCAAGCTCTATCTGCTGGCCGATGCCCGTCCGGTTAATATGGTTGCTGGGGAAGGCCAGCCCGCTGGTGTCATGGACGTGGCCTTTGCCAACCATGCTTTGGTCGCCGAATATTTAGTGAAGAACCGCTTGTCGCTTCTGAAAACCGTCCTGCCGGTCCCTGCTGAAATCGACCGGCAGGTGGCCAAGCTCAAACTGGAAGCCATGAGCATTAAGATTGACCGCTTAACGGTTGAACAAGAGCAGTACCTGGCCAACTGGTCCGATGGGGCCTGATTCGCCGGCTGCTTCAAAATAAAAAGCCCAAAATACAGAGATTGATTGAGAATAGAAGTGTCAACAGCCGCAGATTGCAAGCGCTCGGTCGAGATCGAGATTCCGCTTGAAGAAGTAGAAAAAACCAAAGAACGCGTCACCAGCTCGCTTCGCCAGCGAGTGCGCCTGCCGGGGTTCCGGCCGGGCAAAGCGCCGCTTAGCATGATTCAGTCGCGCTTTGAAAGCGACATCCGCAACGAAGTGCTGGAAATGCTGCTGCCCCAGGCTTTTCGCGAAAAGGTGGACAAGGACGGCCTGAAAGTGGTCGGCCAGCCCAACATCAGCGACCTGAAATTCGAAGCTGGCCAGCCCATTCACTTTAAGGCAGAATTTGAAGTCGCGCCTGAATTTGAAGTGGCTGAATACAGGGGCCTGGAAGCCAATTACGAAGAGCCGCAGGTGACGGACGACGAGGTGGAAGCCCGCCTGGAAACCATGCGCGAAGGCAAGGCGGAATACGTCAATCTGGACCCGCGCCCGATTGAGGCCAACGATTATGTCCTGGTCCATCTGAAGACGCTGACCGGTCTGGCGGAAGCTATCGATCAGGACGTGCAGATTCAGGTTTCCGGCGAAGAAACGCTGCCGGCTTTCAACGATGCGCTCATCGGCATGAATCCGGATGAAACCAAGCAGGTGGATATCACCTACCCGGAAGATTACGGCCAAGAAAATCTGGCAGGCAAGAGCGTGAAATTCGAGCTGACGCCCAAGACGCTTCGCAAAAAGGAGCTGCCCGCGCTGGACGACGAATTTGCCCGTGATCTGGGCGATTTCCAAACCCTCGATGAACTGAAGGATGCCATTCGCAAATCCATCTTCGCCGAAAAGCAGCAGCGCGCGCAGCAGGTGGCGAAGGAGGAACTGATCGACAAGCTGGTGGATGGAAACCAGTTCCCTATCCCGGAAGCCTACGTCGAACGCCAGATTGAAAACCAGGTGCGCATGCAGCTGAACGACCTGGCTGGCCGCGGCGTTGACCCAAATACCATCAAGCTGGATTGGGCCAAGGTGAAGGAGACGCAGGCGGAAAAAGCGGCGCGCAACGTGCGCGCTTCGCTGCTGCTTGAACAGATTGCCGAGAAAGAAAACATCCACGCCACCAAGGATGAAGTGGATGCCGAAGTGCAGCGCATTGCCCGCCGGGATCGTGAAGCGGTTGCCGTCACGCGCGCCAAGCTGGAAAAAGACGGTGTGATTGCGCGGATCTCAGGCTCAATCCAGACGGAAAAGACGCTGCAATTCTTGTTCGACAACGCCAAGAAGTATGTGTAACGTGCCTCGTCCGTGAGTCATGCGGAAAAGGTCAGCGAAGGAAGTTATTGATAATGCAATTCGGGAAAATCGTGCTAACGGATATCTTCTCTACCTATTTGCATTGCTTTTTGTCGGGCTCGGAACGACCTCTTTCGTTTACGCTGTCTTGAATGGCCACTGGGCGCTTAGCATCGGATCAGCGCAGGCTGCTTGAACTTCCCCTGACCAATGCAAAAACTGCGGATGAAGCCGCCAGCGCGTTGCGAGAGGTTTTTGTGCGCGAGTTTAGCGATAATAAACAAGGAACCGATGTACGGACCCCAAAACACCGCCGCTGATATAGCATTTCTTCTTGAAGAAGGATTGAGAACTGGCACAGTCTCTCTTCATGATGAGAAACAAGGCCGCCAAATTAAGCTGAGTCAAAAGCGATGGATCGCCTTGGCCGCGCAGCGCTCGATCGCCTTGTTCGCGCGCGAGTTTTTGATTGTGGTCTTGACAATTGCTGTTATTTCCGCGGGGCACTTTCTCATTGAACCCGCGGGCCTAGTCAGCGTAAAGGGTATTCTTGGCATTTTGCTTTGCGCTTTCTTGGTTTTCTTGTATGGGTTGCTCTGTGTTGCTTTGGCCAAAGCCCGCGACTCGGCGCGCACACCTTACAAAAGCTAATTACTTATTCTTTCCCAACCGGAAGCCTCAAAACCACGGTTTCCTTCGCCCGATCAGCCGGAAACAGGCCAGTTTTTGGATCAATTAATTCAAGCTGGCTGTTTGCCACATAGACGAAATCGCCGCCCGCCAAATTCCCCAGCATGGGCGTCTCGTAGGCGGGATGATTGCTCTCCAGCGTCTCGACGGAAGTCACCTTGTCCCCTTGGGCGTTCAGCCGAATTCTGACCACGCGATTTGGCTGAGCGCCGCTTTGCAGCGAAACAAAACCATCTGCCACTCTTGACAGCCCTGAAATTCCGCCCAGCCAGAATTCCGGCGGCACTTCCACCGGGCTCCGGTCAATCGACAAGACATCGACAGCCCAAATGCCAGTGCCCCCGTCCACAACGTAAAGCGTGCGTTCATCTGAGGAAAGGGCCAAGCCGCGCGGCGACTCAAACACTACCGACGATAAGAACAGTTCCAGCTCCGTCGATGACCGGCGCAGGCGGCGAATTTCGGACGATCCCGTGTCCACGACGAAAATGTCACCGTGCTTGTCTTCGGCCATCTGCGAAAGAGTGTGATGCTCCCCCGGCTCGCTCAGCAGCGCGCTTCGAACCAGCCTTCCCGTTGCCAGATCGAAGACGCAGATACCGGCTTTCCCTTCGTCTTCTGTGCGGTAGTTTTGAATAAAGGGCAACGCCGCCATGCCGGCGAATAACTGATGGCGAGAGGAATCAATCAGCAGCGATGAAACTCCCAGCAAGCCGTCCTTTTCGGTCGCGAAGTCGCTGACCGTCCCGTCCTTGGCGCGCTTCACAATTTTGCGTTCGCGCAGGCTGCCCACATAGGTGTCGCCGCTGGCTTCATCCAGCGCCGCACTGCTGGCCAGCAGCCCTTTTTCACTCAGCGTGAATGCGATGCTGCTGCCGACAACGGGTTTCTGGAGCGCCGCCAAATGGACTCGATATTGACGCCACTCGGGCGTTTTGAGAATGCTCGCAAAGTCGGGATCCTTCTCGGCGCTGAAGTCCAGATGCAGCTTTAACAGCTTGTCGAGTTGCGCCACCGCTTCCGCCGCATGCCCCAGCAGCGCCTCTGCACTGGCAACGTTATAAAGCGCGCGGGGGTCGCCCGGGCTCAGCGTCAGAATCTGCTTTTCCAGAATCAGAAAAGTGGCGTAGTCTTTCGCCTTATACGCGCTGACGGCGCGCGCATTCAAGGCCTCCGGCGAGTCCGTCTGAGCTTTCAGCCCGGCACTGAGGCAGCAAGCTGCCAATAACATGCCGAGCCTATGCGGAAACACGATCCAGCGCTTGCGAGGCATTGACCGCCGCGCCAATCACCGCCACATGCTCACCGGCAGGAACCACTTCTATCTGATATCCCTGCAGCGGACTGAGCTTCACCATCTCATGCAGATACTCGTTCAGCAAAGTCAGGTTTAAGTAGCGCGATTCAAAGCCGGTGATGAAGAACTTGCCGGGCCCGTCCAGATGAATGCTGGTGGATGTGGCGGCGGCTAAAGCGCGGTGCCAAAGCTTCACAAACTCCACGCAGCGCCCTTCGCCGGCTTCCGCCTGCGCAAACACTTCCTCCGGTTCCAGATCCATGAAGCGCAGCCGGATCGCGCGATGGCCCATGATGCCTTCCAGATGCCCCTTGCCGCCGCAGCCGCAAAAATGCTCTTTGGGATCAAGCGTCACCACGGAATGCCCAGCCTCCCAGATTCCGGTGTGAAAGGGATAACGGCCATAGCCGATGCCGGTGCCCAGAGTCCACACGCGAATCAGGCGGTCCAAAAGCTTGTGCGTCGCGGCTATGCCCGCGGCCACCGTGTCCGCATCGTTAAACACCGATACCGGCACCTTGCCGAACAAAGGTGTTAAGGAGTTTGTCAGATGCTCCCGAATATTCAGGCCCTTGAATTGAACCAGATTGGGAGAATCCTCCACCGTGCCGTCCTTGACGATGCCCGGAAGGCCGATGCCCACAAATTCCGGAGTCCGTTTGACTTCCAGCGACTTGACTAAAGCGGCAATTCTTTCAAAAATCTGTTCCGCCGGCATGCCCTGAAGCGAATCTGTGACGTCATGATCTTCGGGGTCCAGCCGAAGGCCACCCACCAGTGCGTTGTTTTCCACCAAACCAACGCCAATGCGCTCCGTAATTAAAATTCCGATGCCTTGTGCCATGTTCTGACCCGCTCGTGTTTAATTTCGCGATAACTTGTTCAAGCCATTGAACGCGGCCGCTTTGTAGCATTCAGCCAGCGTCGGATAGTTGAACACTGTATTGACGAAATAATCGACTTTGCCTTTCAAAATGAGAACTGCCTGTCCAATGTGCAGCAGCTCCGAAGCGCCCTCACCAATGATATGGACGCCAAGCACGTCGAGCGTATCACGATGGAAGATTAATTTCAGCCGTCCTGTGGTGTCGCCGCGAATCTGGCCGCGCGCAATTTCGCGGTAGTAAGCGACGCCCACTTCATAAGGCACATCTTCATCGGTCAATTGTTCTTCCGTCTTGCCGATAAAGCTGATCTCCGGAATGGTGTAAATGCCGAACGGGAAATAGCTGGGATTGGAGATGTACGGCTTGCCGAAGGCGTGCGCGGCCGCAATGCGCCCCTGTTCCATGGAGACGGACGCCAGACTGGGAAAGCCGATGACGTCGCCGCAGGCGTAGATATTGGGCTGGATGGTCTGATAATTTTCGTTGACCGAAATTCGTCCGCGTGAATCGGCGCTGAGCCCGGCCGCCGCCAGATTCAAGTCGTCCACATTGCCCTGCCGCCCAACGGCGTACAGCAGCGCATCGCCCGTCACCTTCTTGTTGCTTTCGAGCATGGCGACAACCGTTCCATTGCTGTCTTCCACGCCTTTCACTTCTTCGTTCAGGCGCATCGTGACTCTGTGGTCGCGCAGATGATAGGAAAGCGCTTCAATAATTTCCTGATCGGCAAATTCCAGCAAACGCGGACGTTTTTCTATCAAGGTGACGCGCACGCCCAGCGTTGAGAACATGCAGGCGTACTCCACGCCGATGACTCCGCCGCCCACGACTATCAGGGTCTTGGGCAGCTCCTGCATTTCCAGAATCTGGTCGCTGTTGACAATGGTCTTGCCGTCCACCGGAACTTTATCCGAAACGGCCGGCTTGGTGCCAGTGCAAATGACAACTTTGTCTGCGGAAATCTCGCTGGTTCCTTTGAACCCGGTCACCAGCAGATTGGTGGGCGATTGAAAGCTGGCAATGCCGGTCAGCACTTCAATTCCATTGCGCGATAACTGCGCCTGCGTCACGTCCACTTCTGTTTTAATGACATGCTGCACGCGAAAGGCAAGATCCGACATGGTGATCTTGTCTTTCACGCGGTAGTTCACGCCATAAAGATTCTGATAATTGAAGCCGGAAAGATGCAGCACCGCTTCCCGCATCGTCTTGCTGGGAATAGTGCCAGTGTTGATGCAAACACCGCCAATGACTTCGCGGCGTTCCACCAGCGCAACCTTCTTGCCGCTTTTCGCGCCTTGTATCGCAGCTCGCTGGCCCGATGGACCCGAGCCAATGACCACTAAATCGTATTGAGCCATGGAAGAGTTGAATTCCACTTGTGATGATACCTGCTAACCAAGTAAGTGGAAACAACTCCGAGTATATCTTCCAATAATGACTGTTTTGTCAAAATAAGTGGCCGAAACGCTATTCGGCGGCGCAGGAGAGTTTTTCACGGCTGAAGCTACTTTATTCCAGTTATAAGTTCGCACTTACTTCGGGCTGGAGGTGGTGGTAGTGGACGTTTTATTCGCCACTTTATCGGCACCCTTGCGCGTGGCTGTCGCCGTTTTGTTGACTCCTTTTTTGACGCCGTTCTTGGTTGCGCTGTAGGCCTTCTTTGTGCCGGAGGCTGTTTTATCAGCTCCCGTCACGGTGGCATCTTTCACATCTTTTCCGGCCGACTTCAAATCCTGGCCCACCTGAGAATACGCGGGCAGCGTGGCGGCAACCAACAACACAGCGGAAACAAGAAATTTTTTCATCATACTGACATCAGATTCATTCCGGCTCTGAATTGTGACAGGTATTTGACCTTCAGACAAATCTGACATAGAATGTCTATGTCAATGCGCCAAGAAATTCCACAGGGCACGCTGGACATGCTCATCTTGCGTGTTCTGTCCAGCCGCGGATCACTGCACGGTTTTGAGATAGCCAATCAGATTCAGGCCATTTCAGAAGATGTCTTGCGCGTGGAGGAAGGTTCGCTTTACCCGGCTTTGCAGCGCATGCTGATGAAAGGCTGGGTGACGGCCGAGTGGGGCAAGACAGCAGAGAACCGGCGTGCCCGCTATTACCAATTGAGCAAAGCGGGCAGCAGGCAGTTGGCGGACGAGATGAGCCGATATACGCAAGTTTCCGCGGCCATTGGACGCATTTTGAACCTGGCGTGATGAACCTTATCCGGCGAATATCTTTTCTGATGAGCCAAGACCGGCAGCGCCGCGAGCTGGCGGAAGAGATGCGTCTGCATCGCGAACTGCGCGCGCGGCAATTGCGGGGTCATGGTTTGGAGCACGGCGAAGCGTCGCAAACCGCAACCCGGTTATTTGGAAACGAAACACTGCTGAAGGAGAAGGCGAACGATATGTGGGGATGGAATTGGCTGGAGGACCTGGGCCGCGACTGGAGACAAACAGGCCGCATGCTGGCCGCCAATCGCGGGTTTGCCGCCATTGCCATTCTGACGCTCGCGCTGGGTATTGGCGCAAATACCGGCATCTTCACCGTGACCAATGCGCTTCTTCTGCAAAGCCTGCCGGTGGCTGAACCGCAGCAGCTTTATCGCGTGAACACAACCAGGATGCCGGACGGTGCGGGCAATACCGGCAATTCGCGGACGTCTTTCAGCGACTATGTCTTTGACCATCTGCGCGGCCATTCAGCGGTTCTGTCGTCTCTGGTGGCGTATGTGCCGCTTGGGTCAAACAAAATTTCTGTGCGCGCCGGAACGCTGCCGGAAGAAGTGAGCGCCGACATGGTGAGCGGCAACTTCTTCAGCGGCCTGGGCGTAAAGGCCGCGTGCGGCCGTATTCTTTCGGCTGAAGATGAAGCAGCGCACACGCCGTTTGCCGAAGTCAGTTACCAATACGCGGGCCTGCGGTTCGGGGAGCCCTGCGCCGCCATTGGCAAGCCAATGAACATCAAGGGTGTTCCGTTCACCATTGTGGGCGTCGCGGCCAGCAACTTCAAAGGTGTGGAACGAAATCCGACCGATGTCTGGATTCCGTTTCAGGTGCGTCCGGAACTGAATGCCTGGGGTTCGGCCGGCAAAGATTATTATTCGTCGTCCCCTAACTGGTGGTGCATGCTGATGATGGCCCGGCTGAAGTCCGGTGTCAGCAAGGCCGCCGCCGAGGCTGCGCTGAATCCGCCGTTTCAGCGCGCGGCTTATGAGCCACTCGGCGGCAAGCCCAGGCAGGGTGAGCGGCCGGTTCGGCTCTCGCTGGTGCCAGCGCGCGGCATTGACGGTTCGGCGAGCTTGAAACAGCCGCTGCTGATAGTGCAGGTGATGGTGGGGCTGCTGCTGGTGATTGCTTGCGGCAACGTGCTGGTGCTTCTTTCCGTGCGCAACGCGTCGCGGGCCAGAGAATTTTGCGTCCGGCTGGCGCTGGGCGGGAGCACAGGCCGTTTGATCCGCCAATTGCTGGCCGAAAGCGTGGTTTTGGTGTTCGCCGCAACGGCGCTGGGGCTGGTCTTCGCCGTCTCGGCGACGCGCGCGCTGAGCCGTTGGGCTGAACTGGATATCGCGGCAACGCCGGACGGCACGGTTTTGTGGTTTACCCTGCTGATATCGGTTGCCGCGGCTTTGGCGTTCGGCGTAGGTCCAGCCTTTTCTGCCTCCCGCGTCGCCATTGCCGACTCCATCAAGAATTCAGCCGCCACCGCGCACCGCGACCGCGGGCGTGTGACGGCTGGCAACATTCTTACGGCCGTTCAATTGGCTTTGTGTCTGGTGCTGCTCACGGGAACGGGATTGCTGGTCAGAACGCTGCAGAATTTGCAGCATGTGAATGTTGGATTTCCGACCGGCGGACTTCTGGTCTTCGGCATTAGCCCGCAAATACAGGATCAGGGCAAAGCCGAGGCTTTTTATCGCGATCTTATCGTCAAGCTGCGTGCCGTTCCCCAGGTCCGGTCCGTCACGCTGATGGGTAACCGGATCGCCTCCGGCTGGAGCAATAACACGGATGCCTATGTGGATGGCCAGACTCCCAAAAATGTGGACGATACCATGCTGCGCTGGAATGATGTGGGGCCGGATTTCTTCACCACTCTGGGCATTCCGCTGCTGGCGGGCCGCGATTTTAATGAAGCCGACACCAGCGCTTCCGGTCCGGTGGCCATTGTGAATCGAACTTTTGTGAAGCACTTTCTGCATGGCCAGAACGCGCTGGGTCATACGGCCTCCTTCACCGGCCGCAAGGCATTCAGCATTGTTGGCGTGGTGGAAGACAGCAAATACAGCGGAGTGGAAGAAGATCCGCAGTCCATGGCCTGGTTCCCCTATACCCAAGTGGGCTACAGCAGGACACTGCATGTGGAGTTAAGAACGGCTGGTCCGGCCATGGCGGCGCTTCCGGCCGTGCGCAAGGCTGTTGCTGAATTTGCGCCGGATCTGGCCCTGCTGCAGCCGCGCACGCAGCAGGCGGAATTTGACCGCAGCATTTCGACTGAAATCCTGCTGGCCCGCCTTTCGACTGCTTTTGCGGTGCTGGCCGTGATTCTGGTCACCATCGGCCTTTACGGGACCATCTCTTACAGCGTCAAGCGGCGCACAACGGAGGTCGGCATTCGCCTGGCGCTGGGTGCCGAGCGCGGCAGCGTCGTCTGGATGATTTTGCGCAGCGGAATTTTGCTGTCCTTGCTGGGACTGGCGATTGGGATGCCGCTGGTGTTCGTTTCATCGCGCTTTCTGGCTTCGCTGCTTTATGGCGTTACGCCGTTAGATCCGTTGTCGATTGCGGGCGCAGCGCTTGGAATCTTGGCGGTGGCGGTGCTGGCAACCGGCATACCGGCTAGACGTGCGGCAGCAATTGATCCGCTGACAGCATTGCGCTATGAATGACGGATTTCCAGGCGACGTCAATGTGTTTAAGGATGCTGGTGGCGGCCAGATCGGCTGGTGTGGTGATGGCGCTGACGCGCGAGCGCCAGCCTTGGCGTTGGACGCGCTTTTCTGAATGACGACGTTGGATGCAATGCCGTCTTTCACTTCGAAGGTGACTCGATTATGGTTTAGTTCTTTGGACCAGTCGTCAACGGCCAATTCACCCGAAACCTGAAGCATGGACCGGTGAAATCCGAAAAGACACCCAGCCGTGTCTTCGATAAACCCCGTTCCCCAGGGGCTAGGGGCTGATTATTCTCAAAGAGCGTGGAAACATGAAAACCGTAGCAGGTATCGCTGGACAGATCTTCAATGAAACCAGTGCCAAAAGGGCTGACTTCCGCAAGTTTGCCGTTGTGGAAATTAGTGGAGATGCGCATCTAAACCATTTATCGACCTTGCACCCAAAAAAACAATAGGGGAGGCGGTGTGCCCGCCTCCCCTATAAAAGACCCTATTGTGTTTTTGAATACTACTTGCCAGCCGCGTGGGCCGAAGGCCGCGACTTTCCGCCGCTCGGCTTGCCGCGGAAACTGCTCTTGGGAGGTCCCTGCTTCCATTTGGGCTTGCCCGATCCGCGGTTGTTGTGATGGCCAGCGGGCGCGGAAACCACGGTGGCGGCAGCCGAATAGCGTTCGTCAATCGGCGAACGCGCCAGTTCGTCCAGAGTATCGGGGTTTACGTCCTTGCGGACCAGCAGAACCTTGCATTCGCGTTCGATGCGCTTGATTTCGCCGCGCTCGGCGCGCAGATAAAAGGTGGAAGCGGAACCGCGCTGGCCGGCGCGCCCGGTGCGGCCGACGCGGTGAATAAAATCCTGCGGCGCTTGCGGCAGGTCAAAGTTGACCACATGCGCCACGCTATCCACGTGAATGCCGCGCGCCGCCACATCGGTGGCAACTAAGACGCGATAACGGCCCTCGCGGAATCCGGCCAGAGCCTGATTACGCTGATTCTGCGTCCGGTCGCCGTGCATGGCCACCGCTTTCACGCCGTACATGGAGAGTTTCTTAGTCAGACGGTCGGTGCCATGCTTGGTGCGCGCAAACACCAGGAACGAACCTTCTTCCTGATTCAGCAGGTGGCGCAGCAGGTGAACCTTCTCTTCGTTGTCAGTTTCGTAAACATGCAGGTCGACCATGTCGGGCGTCTTGCCGGCCACGTTCTTGATTTCGATGCGGACAGGATTCCTGGAATTGCGCTTGATCAGCCGTTCCACGCTCTGCTCCATGGTGGCGGAGAAGAACAGGCTCTGGCGGTCATTCGGCAGCAGGCCGAGAATCTTTTCAATTGCCGGGAGAAATCCCATGTCCAGCATGCGGTCGGCTTCGTCCAGAACCAGCGTGGAAACTTTCGAAAGGTCAACCAGCCGCCGGTCCAGAAAATCTTCCAGACGGCCGGGAGTGGCGATAATCATCTGCACGCCGCGGCGCAGCGCGCCCAGTTGGGTCTGTTCGCTCATTCCGCCGACAACAACGGCGCAGCGAAGGCCGGTGTCCACGCTGAGTTTGCCGAAACTTTCCGCAATCTGCAGCGCCAGTTCGCGCGTCGGTGCCAGAATCAGCGAACGAACCGCGATGGAAGACTTCTTATGGTGTTTGGCATGTCCGCTGGCACGGGCAGGGGCTTCTTCAGTGACCGCCACGTCGGCGGGCTTTTCGGTAATCAGCCTCTGCATGATCGGCAGCAGGAAAGCCAGTGTTTTGCCGGTTCCCGTTTGCGCCGTGGCCACCACGTCCAGGCCTTGCATGGCTGGCGGAATGGAATTTGCCTGCACGGGAGTGGGCTTGGTGAAAAGGTTGCGTGCCAGGTTTTGATGGAGACACGAATCGAGTTGGAGTTCTGTAAATAAATTCATAGTAAGGATCAGTTAATGCCGAATACCGACAGGCCGTCCTTCATGAACTAAAACAGAGAGGATTGGAATAACCAAACCGAGTGTATCTGCTGGGAGTGCAAATAACTAAGCACTCAGTAAGAAAGGACGAATGCGGGCAGGAGACTCATTCAGAATAGCAGAGTTTTTAGGTTTTGGGGCGGAAACGGAATTATCTTACTCACGCCGCTCCGCCGGTCGCCAATTCCAAACCGGCCCCTGACCGGTGACAATTTCCAGATACTTCCCATCCACCTTGTCCGGCCTCACCCATTTGCAAAGAAAATCGAACTCGCCTTTGCGCTCCACGCGCCATACCGCCCCCTCCACCGGGTCCAATTCCCCATGCATCGGAGTCTCAATCGCGGCAATTGCTTTCTCCAGGCTGAAAGCGGGCCCTTTTGAAAGCAAAGCGGGGGAGGGAAGTCCGGCAATCTCCGCCTTGCGAATGCATTCCTCATTCGGCAGACGGTTGTCGCCCACCATGACATCGAAAGGAACAAACGGTTCATGCCGCAGCACATAGCGCGTTCCGTGAACCTGGGCCAGCCATTCGCCCACGAAACGTTCTCCGTCGCTCAAAGCGTCCAGAAATCGCTGCTGATGCTGATGCACCCATTGCGCAAACAACTGGTGCTGTTCAAACCGTGAACTGGTGGCCAGGTAGCCGGAACGCATGATGGGCACAATGACGCCGTCAATCCGCGCCACCGACATGCAGCTTCCATCCAGCTTCACCGTCACCGTGACGACGTCGTGACGGTCGCGCGTCTTCAGAGTCGCAATCTCCGCCTGACCTGCGTGGCAGTGATGATCTCCCGGCCCCATGCGGCTCCCCGGAATATGCGGAATATGCCCGTAGGCCTTGCGATTAAGAGGTTTCAAATCTTAAGCAGCGTGCGCAGACGCCGCGTCTGAATCCGGCTGACCGGAATTTCCGTCTGCTTTTTGTCATCCATCTTGAGCTGAAAGCTGGATTTGAACCACGGAATCACTTCCCTGATTTTGTTGATATTCACCAGAAACGACCGGTGAACCCTCCAGAAAAGGTGAGGATCCAGGTTCGATTGCAGCTCCTCAATAGTCCGGTAATTCGATTGCCCCTCAAACTGCGAAGTCACCACCATAATAATGCCGTCGTCAATGGTGGCGTAAACCAGATCCTGCGCGTCCACAATCAGGCTGCGGTTATTCGCCCGAACCAGCAGTTTGGTGCGTGTGGCCGGATTCGATCCATTTGCCGCAACAGGCAACTCCTCGCTAGCTTCCTGCTCCTTCTGACGCTCGTCGAAGATGCGGCGAGCGCGCGCCACGGATTCAGCCAACCGCTCTTTCTCAACCGGCTTCAGAAGATAATCCAAAGCCTCCAGCCGAAACGCTTCCACGGCATACTGGTCAAAGGCTGTCGTCAGCACGAAATGCGGCAGCAAGCCGCCTTTTTCGCGCAGTTTGGAAATGACGCCCAAGCCATCCAGCCCAGGCATCTGCACGTCCAGAAAGACCAATTCAGGTTCCAGATCTTCAATCAGCTTTAGCGCTTCAATGCCATTGGAAGCGGTCTCAACCACTTCAATCTCAGGGAAGTCGTTCAAAAGAAAAGATAGTTCTTCGCGCGCCAAGGCTTCGTCATCGACAATGAGCGCCGAGAGCGTGCCTGAAGCCACCGAAGTCATCCAGCTTGATTATATCGTAGGAATCGAATTCGGCAGTTTCATCACCGTGTTGTGTCCGCAATTGTACGTAGGCAGCACATCCGCGGCTGGCTCGGCTATCCTATGCAGATTAAGATCCACTTTTTGGGCCGCGATTGTAACCTAGCCGCTCCGCTGGTACTCTCTTTCTATTTCAGGAACCCGGTGACGGCTGCGTGATTGTATCCAGATCACGATATCTTCATCCAATAGATGCCAGGTGAACATCTCAGCACACATGTGGGATTGGAATATTACGATCAAAACGGTGGCCAAGTCGCGCCGTCCAATGGAATAGGACATTATGCCGACGAGTGCGACTCACAATCGAAGCGATCTTAAGACAAAGAATGCGTCTCCCGCCGACGAATTAGAATCCAAAAGGGTTCTAGTTGTCGGCGGAACTTCTTTTATCGGCAAGCAGCTTGTCACCGAGCTGCTGAAACACCACCACCAAGTTTCTCTTCTGCATCGCTGTCCGCAGCATCCCTTTGGCAAGCGGGTCGCCAATCTGCAGGCTGACCGCGCCGACATCGATGCTGTTCGCGGATTGGTCAACGGCACGCGCTTTGACGTTGTTTATGATTTGGCCTACGATTGGAACAACGGCACCACCGGCCGCCAAGTGGAAGCGCTAGCCGGCTTGTTTGAAGGCAAGGTGGGGCGCTACGTCTTTATGTCCAGCGTGGGCGCTTACGGCGACGGGCTGAACCATCATGAAGGCGACGCGCTGGCGCCGGACGATCACCCCAACCCCTACGTGCGCAACAAAGCCACGGCTGAGCGCGCTTTGTTCCGCATGCATCAGCGCTGCGGTTTTCCTGTCGTCACGCTGCGGCCTCCTTTTGTTTACGGCCCAGGCAATCCGTTTTATCGCGAGGCCTTTTTCTGGGACCGCTTCCGCGCTGGCCGCCCGGTCATCCTCCCGAGCGAAGGCCATCGGCTGATGCAATTTGTCTACGTAAACGATCTGGTGGATCTTTGCCTCAAAGTGATGGACCAGCGCAACGTCGTCGGCCATTCTTTCAACGCTGCCAACCCCAGGGCCATCACCCAGCACGAATTAGTGATAGATCTGGCGCGCGCAGCCGGAATGAAGACACCCGACATGGTTTCCATCCCGCGCGATTTTATTGTCCGCATGGGCGGCAGCGTCATGAGCGGCAATCTTTATTTCGGCGCTTATTACGACATTCCCGCCATTACCCAGATCATCACCAAGGCCCAGCGCATGCTCTCCTTCAAGCCCATTGACTTCGAAGAAGGACTGAAAATCACTTACCGCGCTTACCAGAAAGAACCGCATCCACAGAAGCCGGATTATTCTTTTGAAGATCTGGTGATGAGCCGCTTTGCCACCCTTAGCCGCACAGTGCGGTCCGCATAGCCTCAAACGCATCCATTTCCCATTTCCCGCCCAGCACCAAAGACGTCCGCTGATGAATGCCGCCCGGATGAATCTCTAAAATGCGCTGCGTGCCGTCGGTGGCAAATCCTCCCGCCTGTTCCGCAATCATCGCAAGCGGATTCGCTTCGTACAGCAAGCGCAATTTGCCGTTGGGATGGCTTTGCGTCGGCGGATACAGAAAAACGCCTCCCTTTAATAGCGTGCGGTGAAAATCCGCCACCAGCGATCCTATATAACGCGAACTGTAGCTCTTGCGCAAATCCTTGATGTAGCGCTGGTAATTTTCAGGAAACGAATCCATGTTGGCTTCGTTCACCGCATAGTAAGGCCCTTTTTCCGGCATGCGCATGTTGTCGTGGCTCAAAACGTAAGCGCCAATGGCCGGGTCCAGCGTAAAGCCAAAAACTCCGTTGCCGGTGCTGTAAACCAGCACGGTCGAAGGGCCGTAAACCACATAACCAGCGGCCACCTGCTTCAAACCCGGCTGAAGCACATCCACATCATTGGTCAGGTCGCGGCGGAAGATGGAAAAAATGGTGCCCACATTCACGTTGACATCAATGTTCGATGAACCATCCAGCGGATCGAAAACAATGGCGTATTCTCCATCTCCCGGCACGCGGTCCAATGTAATGGGTTCTTCATTTTCTTCAGAAACCAGCAGCGCCACGTTGTCGCGCATGCCCAAGCAATGCAGCAGCGCCTGGTTGGCATAAACGTCCAGTTTCTGCTGCGCTTCGCCCTGCACGTTGGTGGCGCCCGCCGCGCCCACCATATCGAGAATGCCCGCGCGCCGAATCTTCGATTCCGTCATCTTCGTCGCCAGCGTAATCCCGGACAAAAGCCATGACAGGTTTCCGCGCGCGCCCGGATACTTTTTCTGCTGCTGAAGGATATGCTGCTGAACGGTGGTGATCATGATGGCGCTTCGTAAGAAACTAGTGTAGTGAAAAGCGAAATCCTCTTGTCGTCGGTTTTGGAAACAGCGAATCCGGAGCTGCTGGACGTCCCCACGCACGCCGCCGGCCCCGCCGGCAAACTGCAATTAAATACCGACCTTCTTCTCAACGCCCCTTCCGGCCAGCTATTCGGCTTAACCCAGAACGCCGGCATGGGCTGGGACCCGGCGAGCTTATCCGGCCCTGAATACCTGATTCTCAGCACCCACGGCGGCTTGCGCGCCGATGACGGAACTCCCATCGCGCTCGGTTATCACACCGGCCATTGGGAAGTGGGCCTGCTGGTGGCCGAAGCCGCGCGCGAATTGAAGCGCCAGCGCGCCGTGCCGTTTGCCGGAGCCGTCACCGATCCCTGCGACGGCCGCACGCAAGGCACGCCCGGCATGTTCGATTCGCTCCCCTATCGCAACGACGCCAGCATGGTCTTCCGCCGCCTCATCCGTTCCCTCCCCACCCGCCGCGGCGTTATTGGCGTGGCCACTTGCGACAAAGGGCTGCCCGCCATGATGATGGCGCTGGCCGCCTGTCACGATCTGCCAACCGTCCTGGTGCCGGGAGGCGTGACGCTGTTGCCTGAAAAAGGCGAAGATGCCGGCAAAGTGCAAACCATCGGCGCGCGCTTTTCGCATGGCGAAATTACCCAGGAATACGCGGAAGAAGTGGCCTGTCACGCCTGCGCGTCGCCGGGGGGCGGATGCCAGTTCCTGGGCACGGCCGCCACGTCCCAGGTGGTGGCCGAAGCACTGGGATTATCGCTGCCGCATACCGCGCTGGCGCCTTCCGGCCATCCTATCTGGCTGGATGCGGCGCGCCGCTCGGCTCTGGCGTTGATGCGCATGGACGCAGCCGGAATCTCGACAAAGCATATTCTTACCCAAGCCGCGCTGCAAAACGCCATGGTCATTCACGCGGCTTTCGGCGGCTCAACCAACCTGCTGCTGCACCTGCCGGCCGTGGCCCATTCAGCCAAACTCAAGCGCCCCACCGCCAAGGATTGGGCCGAACTGAACCGCCAAGTGCCGCGCCTGGTCGATTGCCTTCCCAACGGCCCCACCGGCTACGCCACCGTTCAGGTGTTTCTCGCGGGCGCCGTGCCCGAAGTGATGCTGCACCTGCGTGAGCGCGGACTTCTCAACACTTCCGTCAAAACAGTCGCCGGCGAAACGCTGGGCGCGTCGCTCGATTGGTGGAAGGACAGCCAGCGCCGCCACGCTTTGCGCAAAGAACTGCGCACGCGCGACGGCATTGATGCGGAGAACGTCATCATGTCGCCCGATCAAGCCAAGGCGCGCGGTCTCACGTCCACCGTCACGTTCCCGGTCGGAAATCTCGCGCCCGACGGTTCTGTTGTCAAAAGCACCTCGATTGACGCCTCGCTCGTCGGTGCCGACGGCGTGTACCGTAAGCGCGGACCGGCGCGCGTCTTCATCAGCGAACACGCCGCCATTCAGGCCATCAAGAACAAGCAGGTTGCCGACGGCGACGTTCTGGTGCTGATCTGCGGCGGCCCGCTGGGATCGGGCATGCAGGAGATTTATCAGATCACCTCCGCGCTGAAGTTCCTGCATTTCGGCAAGAACATCGCCGTCATCACCGACGCGCGCTTCAGCGGCGTCTCCACCGGAGCCTGCATCGGCCACGTCTCGCCCGAAGCGCTGGCTGGCGGCCCCATAGGTAAATTAATGGACGGCGATTTGATCGAAATCATCATCGATCGGGAGCGGCTGGACGGAACCATCAATCTCGTCGGCGTCGACGGAGAGGAATTTGGAGCGGAGGAAGGCGCGCGGAGGCTCGCGGCTCGCGAGCCTAGAAAAGATCTGGCACCCGATGCCTTGCTGCCCGACGACACCCGCCTTTGGGCCGCCCTGATCCAGGCAAGCGGCGGTGTCTGGGGCGGCTGTGTTTACGACGTGGACGCCGTCGTTGCCCGGTTGGCATACCAGTAGTTCCGCAAGCGGCTATTGTGAAGATGTCATGCCCCACAATTCGCCCTACGATTCGATTGCCGGCATGTACCACGCGCTTTGGTTCGATTGGTATTTGCCGGCTGCCATGCCCGCCCTCGAAACGCTGGTTTTTTCCCGCGTGCCGCGCGGCTCGGCCCTGCTGGACGTCTGCTGCGGCTCCGGCCACGTCACCAAGGAACTGGTGCAGCGCGGCTATCGCGTCACCGGCGTGGACAACTCGGCAGATCTCATCGCACTCGCCCGCCAGCAGTTGCCGGAAGCCGAATTCGTCGTTCAGGACGTCTGCGCGCTCACGCTGCCGGACCGTTATGACGCCGCTCTTTCCACGTTCGATTCTCTCAACCATATTCTGACTTTGGAAAACCTTGCCCGCGCCTTTCGCCAAATCCACAGCGTGCTCCGTCCGGGCGCAATCTTCGTCTTCGACATGAACCTGCATGAAGCCTACACGCTCGACCTGAAGCAATGGGCCGTTGATATCCACGACAACAGCGTCGGCATGGTGCGCGGGCAGTATGATCCGGTGGAGCGGCGCGCCCGCACCGAACTGATGTGGTTTTCGCGTTCCGCCGCCGACCGCAACTGCTGGCAGCAAAAGCACTCCATCGTGGAGCAGCGCTGTTATGCGCGCGAAGATATCCTGGCGGCGCTTGCCGACGCCGGCTTTCATGCGATTCATGCCTATATGGCGTCGGACCTTGGCGTTGATCCCAATCTGGGCTACGGGAGGATGTTTGTCACTTGTGAGCGCTAACATGAAGTCGTGCAGTTTTTTCGCCGGCTGTTCGGCCTTATTCTGTTAGCCGCCCTGCCGGCGCAGTCCGCCACCGTCCTCATTCTTCGCTTTCACAACGCCTCGTCGTTCCCGGACCTGAGCTGGGTCGGGGAAAGCGTATCCGAAGTCTTGTCGTCTGAGCTGTCAGGCACCAGCCTGATCGTCATCAGTCGCGACACCCGCTCGGAAGCCATGAAACGCCTCTCGCTGCGCGCCGAAGCCGATTACACCAAAGCCACCGTCATCCGGCTGGGCCAAACCGTTGACGCCGACTACGTTATCTACGGCAGCTACACCGCCAGCCCCGCGCCCGATGGCGCAAAGGAATTGCGCAACAGCCAACTGAGCATTACTGCCCGTTTGATGGATCTGCGCCATTTTCACGACGGGCCGGAGGTCAGCGAAGCCGGCAAGCTAGCCGACCTGGCGCGCATGGAAGAGCACCTGTCCTGGCAGGACATCAAGTTTCTGGACCCCGCCAGCAATCCGAAAATTGAGGATTTCCTCGCCCCGCAAAAAATCATCCCCGTGGACGCGCAGGAAAGCTACGTGCGCGGCCTTCTTTCCGCCAATCGCGACCAGCGCCAGAAATGGTTTATGCAGGCCGTGAACGTGGACGCGCATTTCATCAGCCCTTCCATGGAATTAGGAAAGCTGTTGTGGGAAAAGAAGGATTACCGCGCCGCCTTGCTGGCCTTTCAGCGCGTTCCCCCCGCCGACGCCCGCTACCCGGAAGCCCGCTTCCGCATGGGCTTGTGCGCTTACAGCGCGGGCGATTTCTCCGCCGCCGCCGGCTATTTCCGCGAAGTGGCGAAAACCGTGCCGCTGAACGAGGTTTACAACAACTTGGCCGCCGCTGAAGCCGCCCTCAACCAGCCCGCCGCCCTGGATGATTTTCGCAAGGCCTTCGACGGCGACCCCAACGACTCCATCTACGCCTTCAACCTGGGCCTGGCCCTCCTCCGCCAAAATCAGTACGACGAAGCCATCAAGCACCTGACTGCCGCTGCCCAGTACGACACCGCCGATGACGACGCCGAAACCCTGCTCACGCTGGCCGAGGATAAAACGCCCTTTCCGCCAGGAACCAAGGCGCCGGTGCCCGTGCGGCTGAAGCTGAATTTCGATGCCACGGCCTTTCGTGAGTTAAAGGCGATGCTGACGAAGTGATTCGATTACGTGACCGGCCTCCTAGAGGAAACGAAGGCGTCAGCTTCTCCACAAAACGCATTTCGGCCGGAGAGGCATGACAGCCCCTCCGGCCAAACGCTGATTAAGCGCAACAGCTTAATTTCTTGGCGCTTCGTGCTTACGCTTTGCGGCGGCGCACGGTGCCCGCCAGAACCAGCAGACCGCCGGCCAGCATCGCGAGCGAAGCCGGTTCCGGAGTCGCGGTCGCCACGTTGTCGAATTCAAACGAATCCGCCGTGGACGAAAATCCAGCGGAGGTGAAGGTGGTGCCGGCATCGGCGGAGAAGTTCACAAAGTAAGCGTTGCTGCCGTTGGCGACAACACCGGGAAGCGAAGCCAGTTGCGCGCCCGTGATGTTCAGGACGGTGCCGTTGCTTTCGTCGATCTGGAAGTCGTTGCCGTTATCGAGCGAACCCCAGTAGAAGCCAAAGTAGGTGGTGCCGGCCGGAACCGCGAAGTCCAGAATGGCGCCCGTGCCGGTCGTCAGGTAGGTGGAGGTGTCGCCGGTCGGCGCAGAGTACACGCCCGGAACGTTGGGAGGATTCACCAGCGGGTTGCTGGGAGTGGTGCCAATCGCCGTGATGCCGGCGGGCAGCGTGGTCATCCCGTCGAATGTCATCGTCGTTGCACCGGCGACCGATGTTTCCTGGCCTTCGCCAGCGACAACCGTGCCGCCAATGGTGATGGAAGTCGCGCTGGCCTGGCTCACGAGAGCCAGGGCCAAGGCGGCCGAAGAGAGAAGAATATGCATTTTTTTCATATCTGCCGTAGTCCTTTTTTTTGTTTCTTAAGTTGCGTTGCGATTACCAACATAGGGCTTTAGAACATCTTGTTGAAAGGACTACAGGTTCTTGTAAAGCATTGAAAAGGAAACACATTATGCCTAACTGGCTGCCAGTTGTAGGGTGCTGGCAGGCGTGCTCATATACCCACCGTCCTACGGCATCGCGGTCGCGTTCAGTTCAGCGTTTTCAGTTGTTTACAGGCCTGCCCACGCGCTCTTGCACCGCTTACTCCGTCCGGCCAATTGGGTCACGTTGGGCCAAACGCTGCCTCTGAACAATCCCCTGACTACAATAAATTCATGCCTGCCAGCACCGCCATCGATGAAGCGATCGCCGCCAAATACGAGACCGTCATCGGGCTGGAAGTCCATGTCCAGCTAGGCACCAGCACCAAAATCTTCTGCGGCTGTCCCAACGAATTCGGCTCCGCGCCCAACACCAACGTCTGTCCGGTTTGCCTGGGGCTGCCTGGCGCGCTCCCGGTCATCAGCCGCCGCGCTGTGGAACTGGCTGTGAGCGCCGGGCTCGCGCTGCATTGCGACATCAACCCGTTCTCCCGCTTCGCGCGCAAGAACTACTTCTATCCGGACTTGCCCAAGGGCTACCAGATTTCTCAATACGATCAGCCGCTGGCCGAGCACGGCTTTCTGGACATCGCGCTCGAAACCGGCAAGAAGCGCATCGGCGTGACGCGCGTTCACATGGAAGACGACGCCGGCAAAAGCATCCACGACGGCTTTCGCGATTCCGACCTTTATACCTATGTCGACTTGAACCGCTCCGGCACGCCGCTGATTGAAATTGTCAGTGAACCCGACATGCGCAGCTCCGACGAAGCCTACGCCTACATGACCGAGATCAAGCAGGTGCTTCAGTACATAGGCGTCTCCGACTGCGACATGGAAAAAGGCCAGCTCCGCTGCGACGCCAACGTCAGCGTCCGTTTGCGCGGCGCGGAAAAGTTCGGCACGCGCGCCGAAATCAAGAACCTGAATTCGTTCCGCTTTCTGAAACTGGCCGTCGATTATGAAGTGGAGCGGCAAATCGAAATTGTGGAAGCGCGCGGCACGGTGGTTCAGGAAACCCGCCTGTTCAACGTGGAAACCGGCCAGACCGTCAGCATGCGCAGCAAGGAGCACGCGCACGATTACCGCTACTTCCCCGAACCCGACCTGGTTCCGCTGCGCGTCAGCGAGCGCTGGCTTTCTGAAATCAAGAGCAAGCTTCCCGAACTGCCCTCCGACCGGCGCGAACGGTTTATCAGCGCCTACAATCTGAGGGAATATGACGCCCAGGTGCTCACACTCACGCGCGAAACCGGCGACTACTTTGAGACCGCCGCCCAGGCCAGCGGCGACGGCCGCAACACCGCCAACTGGGTGGTCGGCGATCTAATGGGCCTGCTGAAGGCGGCCGGCAAGGAAATTGACAATTCGCCTGTGCCCGCCATTCATCTGGGTGAACTGGTGGCGCTCATCAACCAGGGAGAATTATCGGGCAAGCTCGCCAAAGAAATTCTGCCGAAAATGTTCGAGACTGGCGATGCGCCTTCCGCCATCATGGAGCGCGAAGGGCTCAAGCAAATCTCCGACACGGGCGCGCTCGAAAAAATTGTGGCCGAGGTTCTGGCCGGAAATGCGAAACAGGTGGAGCAATACAAATCGGGCAAGACGGCGGTCATCGGGTTTCTGGTGGGCCAGGTCATGAAGGCCAGCCGCGGCCAAGCCAACCCGGCCGCCGTCACGGATGTGCTGAAGGCAAAGTTAACGTAAAAGTCACCGCCCCGCATCCACTTGCACCGAGTCTCGCAGGTGTTCGCCCGCAGCATGCAAGAAATCAGCCAAACTGCCGATGTGCTCGGATAAATCGCTCACGTTGCCATTCTTCGAAGCCTGCTCCAGGGCCGCCCCTAACCGGCTGATGTCAGGGAATCCATAGCTGGTGCCCGTGCCCTTCATGTTGTGAGAAAGCCGCCGCAGATTCTCAAAGTCCGCCTGCTTCAGCAGTTCCCGCAGCACCGCAATCTCGCCCTGGCGCGCGGCCAGGTAGCGCGGCGAGAGTTGCTCAAATCCTTCGGGAATTTCGATTGCCAAGGCCGCGCGCGCGGGCGCTGAATCAGCCGCTGTTGTTCTTGCCAGCCACTGCTCCAGGCAGCCGAGAAAAGTTTTCTTGGAGATCGGCTTCGAAACGTGCGTATCGCATCCGGCCTCGCGCGCGCGGCTCACATCCTCCGGCATGGCATTGGCCGTCAGCGCCAGAATGGGAATCCGTTCTCTCTTGCTCTCCTGCTCCAACTGCCGAATTTCGCGCGTCGCCGTCAGGCCATCCATGACGGGCATCTGTATATCCATGACGATCAGGTCAAACGAATTCGCCTGATAAGCCGCAACCGCTCTTTCGCCATCTTCCACAAACGTCAGTTCGTACGGGCTGCCCTCGCAATAGACATGCAGCAGGAAGCGGTTGTCTTCGGAATCCTCGGCCGCCAGAATGCGATAGCGTCTGGCGGGACCGGCCAGCGCTTGCACCGGCGCCTCGTCCCGGCTTCGGCTCAGCGCCCTGACAATTTGTTCCAGCAGTTCGGCGCGCCGCACCGGCTTCATCAGGTGGCCGGCCAGCCCCAGTTCCCGGCAGCGCGCAATGTCGCCCGACTGGCTGTCCGAACTCACGATAAAAATCGCCATTTTCGGCGCCAGACGGCGCATCTGCTCGGCCGTCTCAAACCCGTCCATGCCCGGCATCATGCGGTCCACCAGCGCCAGCGCGAAAGGCTCGGTGCCGGCGGCAGCCCGGGTTAATTCCACCGCCTCCGCACTGCTGGCGCAATTGGTCACCGCCATTCCCCACGCCGAGCACATCTCGCTCAGAATCACCCGGTTCACGGCGCTGGGGTCCACAATCAGCACCTGCCTGCCGCCAATGTCTTCCAGTTGCGTGTGCTCCAGCCGCTTGACCTTTGCGCCCACCGGCAAGATCAGGCTGAAGGAAAATGTGCTCCCTTTGCCCAGCTCGCTTTCGGCATGAATCTCGCCGCGCATTCTTCTCACCAGACGGCGGCTGATGCCCAGGCCCAGCCCGGTGCCGCCAAAGCGCCGCGTTGTCGACGTTTCAGCCTGCTCAAAGTCGTCAAAAATCGTCTCCAGCTTGTGGCTGGGAATGCCGATGCCGGTGTCGCGCACCTCGAACTCCACGGTCGCGAAACTCTCGTCACTATGGCATTGAACGCGCAGCATCACTTCCCCTTCGTCGGTGAATTTAATGGCGTTGCCAATCAGGTTCAGCAGAATCTGCTGCAGCCGCACCGGATCGCCCACCAGCGTGGGGGCCGAAACATAATTAAGCTGCGCCCGCAGACTGATCGATTTCCCCTCGGCTTTCGGCGTCAATATTTCAATCACCTGCTCCACCATCGTGGTCAGGTCGAAATCCACTTCCTCCAGGCAAAAGCTGCCCGACTCGATTTTCGACAGATCGAGGATGTCGTTAATCAGCGTCAGCAGGCTGCCGCCGGCGCGCCGGAAAATCTCGACGTAATGGCGCTGGCTCTGGTTCAGGTCCGATTCCCAAAGCATGTCCGCCATGCCCAGAATGGCGTTCATGGGCGTGCGTATTTCATGGCTGACCGAGGCCAGAAACGCGCTCTTGGCTTCGGTGGCGCTTTCGGCGCGCTTGTTCAGCAACCCTTCCACCCGCCGCTGCTCGGTCATGTCGCGGATGATCTTGGAGAAGCCGCGAAGCTGGCCGTTTGAATCCCACAGCGAGGTGGTGACGACGCTGGCCCAGAACTCGCTGCCATCCTGGCGCACTCGCCACCCCTCTTGCTTAGACCGCTCTTCGGCGATGGCCTCCGCCAGAGAACGCTCCGGTTCGCCCGCCGCCACGCTGGCCGCGCTGTGAAACACCGAAAAGTGCTTCCCCAGAATGTCGGGCGCTTTATAACCCGTCAGTTGCTCGGCGCCTTTGTTCCAGCTTTTCACCAGGCCCTGCGGGTCCAGCAGCAGAATGGCGTAATCCTTCACTTCTTCCACCAGCAGGCGGTAACGCAGCTCGCTTTCAGCCAGTTCGGCCGAGCGCTCGCGCACGCGCCGCTCCAGGTCCGCATTCAGCGATTCCACCTGCAACTGCGACTGCTTGAAATCCTCAATATCGGTCGATGTTCCATACCACTGAAGAATCTGGCCGCTGGCGTCGCGAATGGGCACCACGCGCGTCAAGTGCCAGCGGTAACTATCGTCGGACGCCCGCTTCAGCCGGATCTCATATTCGAAAGACTCCCCCGTTTGCCGCGCCTTCTGCCAGCCCGCCACCACGGTCTTCAAATCGTCCGGATGAAAGAATTTGTGCCTTTCGCGGAGGTCGGAACTGCCGGTATATTCGGCCCACTGGCGGTTCATATATTCCGTTTCGCCGCTGGCGTTGCCGATCCAGACCATTTGCGGCATGGCGTCGGCCAGTTCGCGGAAACTGCGCTCGCTTTCCATCAGCCGCCGCTCGGCAAGCTTGGTGGCGGTAATGTCGAAATTAACGCCGGCTAGACCGTACACTTCGCCATTGCCATCGCGCAGAACGTCGCCGCGGCCGGCCAGCCAGCGGATACCGCCCTCGACCAGAATGCGAAACTGCGCCTCGTAAGCGGTGCCCGACGTTAGCCCGTGCCACATTTTGGCATCCAGATCCGCCAGATCTTCGGGATGCACCAACTGCTTGAACTGGTCATAGGTCGACACCTCGGCAGCGCTCTTTCCATAAATGGACTCAACCGGCCCGCTCCAGCGGACGGCATTCGTGGCCGCAATCCATCGCCAGACCGGCACCTTGGCCAATTCGAGCGAGGTGCGCAGTTGCTGGTCGGCCTCGCGCAGCGCCTCCATGCCTTTGCGCACGGCCGCTTCCGATCTTTTGCGCGCCGTGACATCCAGATTCAGCCCGTTAATGTGCGTCGCCACTCCGTCGGCATCATAAAGAACGTTGCCGCGGCAACTGAGCCAGCGAATGCCGCCGTCCGGCAGAATGACCCGGAATTCAATGTCCAGCTCCCTTTTCTGATCGATGGTCTTTTGCAGCGCGGTCTTGATCATCACGGCGTCGTCGGGATGCTGGCGGCTGCGGAACCATTCGCCGGGGGCGGTTTCGGCCGTGCCCTCGCCGCCATACAAGCGCCACACAATGGGGTGAAACGAGAGCGTGTCGTTGGCGATATCCCAGGTGTAATCGCCGATGCCGCTTTTTTCAAACAGCATGCCGAGCCGGTTCTCGCGCTGGCGCAGCGCCTCAGCCACCTTGGACCGGGCCAGATCCAGGCGGTTGAGCACTGCCGCGCTTGTCCAAATAACGCAGCCGAACGAAAAGACGTTGGACATGGCAAACAGCGCCAGTCCCCAAAGCGTGTCGTACAGGCCGGCCAACTGGCCCTGCAGCCTGAGCCAGCCGATAAATATCGGGGCTAACGCCCCGAGCAGCAGGCGCCGTCCCACCAGCCCTCCCAGGCCTGGCGAAGAAAGGGTCTTCATCAGGCCGCAATCCGGCCGGGCGCACAGGGCCGCGATGCTCAGCGCCAGCAGCCCGGCCGCCAGGAGCGGCGGCAAATACAAATCGCGGGCCAGTCCATGCAGCCCGGAAGCGCCATAAAGCTGCGTGACCAGATTAAACAGGCCGAGGCCACCGGCGGCGACAAAAATCAGTTGCGCGGCCGTGCTGGTCCTGGCGAAGCGCGACAGCAGCACGGAACAGGCGAAGCCGCCCAGACAAACAGAGCCCGCCAGCAGATGCATTTCGCCCTGCCAGAGCAGCGGATTGCAGACAATGGCCAGAAGCAGGAAAACGCACGCCAGGGAGCAGCGCCTTTTCCAGACATGCACACTATCATCCAGCAGCGTGGCCAGCGCCGCCAGCAGGAGCGCCACCCGGCCGGCGGCCGGTCCGGCCCAGTTGGCCTGCGCAACCAGCCAGCTTGCATGCCAATTCACCAGAAGCGGCGTCACCGCGAAGCTCAGCAGCACGCGCGCCAGCACCAGTTGCGGGAGCGCCCAGGCCGCGAAGCGGAAGCGGCCGCGCAATTGCTCCAACTGCGCCGGTCCGAGCTCTTTCTGGCGTTCCGGACCGGATGTGCGCTGGAAATACCAAAGCGCAAAGCCGCCGCCCAGCAGCAGCACCAAACTGGCCAGCACAAACAGCACCACCGGCTCGGACGACGGCGGGTCCGCCAGTGCCAGATCGTCGGCCGACCTCAGCAGAATGCGAAACGAACTTTGATCGCCGTTTTCATCCATTTCCGCCACGCAGATCCCGGTGACGTTCAGGGCGCTTTGGGCCTCAAAGCGCACCGGAGTTTGGCCGGTGTCCGGCTTGACCAGTTCCGCCTGAAACAGGACGTTGCCGCGGCGCAGCAGCCAGATCTGGCTTTGGCTGTTCTCGACCTGCTCGGCCAGGGTGGCGCGCAGGCGAACCAGCCGCCCGTCGTAAGCGGTGGCGGTGAAGCCGTCTTTCCGCTGGATGATGTCAGCGGCGTCGACGGCCACCGGCCTGATCTCGGCGTCCGGCCCGGCGCGCCGCACTTCGGCATCGCGCAGTCCGGGAGAATATCCAGCGTCGTCGGGAAATCCAAGCGCTTCCACGCGGTCTCCCAGGCGCAGCAGGCCGGCCGGGAAATGCTCTGTCTTCAAGTGAATGGCCGCGCCGTCCTGCTGCTCCAGATAGAGCCCACGCTCGCGGCTCTGATAGGTCAAGATGCCGGCCACTTTCACGCGGTGCGCCGCGCCTTCGCCCGCCGAAAACTGCCGCACTTCGGCAAGGCTGGTCAGCTTCAGGCGGGCCGGATCCGGGGCGGGCGATTCCACGCGCACATCGCGCATGGCTGGAACAAACAGCCGCAGCCCGATCATCTGCCGCCGGTCGTTGAACTTTGTGCCGCACACGCCCTGCACTGTCACCGTGCTGTCCACGAGGGAATCCAGCCGCGTTGCCGTGACGTCCACAGGGCTAAAGTCCAGAATCTGCGCGGCCACCGAGCCGCCCGGAACGTATACTTTGGCCACCAGCATTGGGCGGTCGAACACGGTTTGCACCTGGACGGAATGAATCACGCCGCGCAGCTCCACCCAGGTGCTGTCCAGCCGGCCCGTCAGCAGCTCCTCATACGAGGCGGTTTGCGGCTTTGGCTCCGGCCATCCCTTGGCCAGCACGGTCAGGCGGCGGCTGAGAATAATGGGCGCAAAGCGTCCGGGATCGAGCGTTCCGGTCACTTCCACACGGTCGCCTATTTGCACAGGCGTGTCTTCCTGACGGTCTTTTCCGGGGCGATCTTCTTCCGGGCGATCTATGGAAATGCCGCCTGTCTCATCCTGGAGAAAGAAGGAATTCTTCCAGCCGGAAAAGGCCGTCACGGTTCCGCGCACCGTCACGGTGGGCTTTAAGCTCAAACGGTCCGAGCCTGCCAGCTTGGCGGCCGCAATACTGGACCAGCCATCTACAGCCGCAGCGGCTGACGGGCTGGCGGCCAGAAGCAGGGCGCCAACCATTGCCCGGATCATCTTATTACAAACGGCTGTCGTCGATTCCCCGTTGAACCTCAAAAAAAAGCCGCCTCTCCCTTAGAGAATCGGCTGTACTGGCTTCCTTCTTCAGAGGCCAGCGTTGAAAAACGCTAGCTCTGCAGCCAGTGCGCGACTCCGTCGAGAAAATTCCGCTTCGAAATGGGCTTCGACAAGTGCCCGTCGCAGCCGGCCTGTTCGAGCGCCCGGATCTGCCGGGTGGCCAGCAAGCCGTCCATGACGGGCATCTGGACGTCCATCAGGATCTAGGGCCGGTTGCCCATGGCAAGAGCACGGGGAAACAGAAAATGCTGCCGCTGCCTATTTCGCTCTGGACTTTGATGTCGCCGCCCATTTTCCGAACCAGCCGGCGGCTGATGCCCAATCCGAGGCCGGTGCCACCAAACGGCGCGTGGTGGAAGTCTCGGCCTGCTCGAAATCGTGAAAGATGCACCCCAGCTTGTCGCTTGCTACAGAAAAGTTATCGGTATTCATGTGGTCCTCCTTTACAGGGAATTTCGGCGCTTAGAAGGGATGTCCTTTGGCCAGTTGAGGGGGTTGGCGGGGTGGTTGGGCGGGTAGACGCCGGGGATGATGGGGATGGGTTTCCAGTCGGGCGGGGGTGGGTAGTGGTTGCCGTGGTCGTCGACGGATTCGCCGGTTTCGGAGTTGATGTAGCGAGTTTCGGGCATTTCTTCATTGGCTGGCTCGGGTTCGGGCGTGGGCTGGTTTTTGTGGTGGGTTTTCCAGTGATGTTCGAGCAGGCGGTATTCGCGCTGGAAGCGGCGCTCGGCGGCGGTGAGGTAGCGCTGGATGAGGTCGTAGTTTTTGACTTCGTGGGGCTGCCAGGCGGCGATGGGCGGGCTGCCGTGGCCGTACATGTGGAAGTCGAATTCGCGCTGGATGCGGAGGCGGTGCCATTCGGCTTGGGCGGTTCTGAGGACGAAGGTGTAGAGGAGTGAGGATTCGGCGGGGTTGTGGTATTCGGTGAGCCAGGTTTCGAGAAGTACGAGCCAGTCGGCCTCGCATTCGTTGTCCATGATGAGGGTTTTGGCGCACATGCCGTGGCGGGTGGCGTTGCGGGCGGATTTTTCCCGGCCCGTGGATGAAGTTGGTCCGGTTTTGCCGGAGTTGCGTTTTTGGGGCTCGTCGGGTGGATCTGTTTGTTCGGAAAGCATAATTACTGATTTGAGTTTGGGATGGGGGCGTGCGGGATGGGCGGGTGGAGGGGTTGTAAGTGGTTGGAAAGGTGGGGGGATAATTTTTTTGGGAGTTTTGTGATGCGCGGGGAGAAAAGCGTCGACACGAGTGTCGACGCGGCAAACACGAGTGTTTGCGCCACGGGTGAGGGGTGTTAGCTGCTGGGCGGGAAAGGGTTGTGGAATGAGTTATTTGCGAAACGAACTTGGGGAATGGGTTCGTTTTTGCGTTTTTTATTTTTGGCGCTTTGCTGAATTTCGGGATTGGCGCCTTAAATGGCCCCGGCTGCAACCCAAAGCGGACTGCCAACGTCCCAAGCGCTGTTATACTTAGCAAGTTTGACCAAACCGGTCGGCGCAAGCGCGTTTGCTGCGTTTACGTCAGTGGTGTGTCCGCCCGCGCGCTCACTCGCTTTGGGTTAGTTTTTTCAGCTTCTGGGGTTTTTTTTGAGAAAGTACAGTTTACTTCTAGTCCTCTTTTTTTCCGCTCTCCACATACAGGCGCAGACATTCGCAAACGGGCAGGCGGCGCGCGCGGTTTTCGGCCAGACCAATTTCACCATCGCCGATCCGAATTCGAACCAGTACACGCTGGGTGCGGTGAGCGGCCTGGCGTATGTCAATGGCACGTTGTGGGTGGCGGATTCGAGCCGCACGGCGGCCGCGCCGAACAATTCGCGCGTGGTGGGGTTTCAAACGGCGCTGCTTCCGGGGCTGCATGACAACCTGCTGAACGACAACCTGACGAACTCGGACTGCTACCTGTGCGGATTCGGGGCATTCATGGAAGTGGGCCAGGCGGCGTGGAATCCGCCCGTGTCGCAAACGGACTGCCCGGCCGCCGACGTGGATCTGAGCATTTCCCCCTGCTTTTACACCAACTTGAGCCAGAATGGCCTGGCCAACGCCACGGGCGTTGCCACGGACGGGCATTATTTTGCGGTGGCGGACACGGACAACAACCGCGTGCTGATTTGGAATGAGATTCCCACTTCGATGAACCAGAATGCGGACATAGTGATTGGCCAGACCAATTTCACGACGCTGAAAAGCCCGCAGGTGGTGGACAAATACTCGCTGCGCGGGCCGCAGGGCGTGTGGATTCAGAACGGCAAGCTGTTTGTGGCGGACACGCAGAACAACCGCGTGCTGATCTGGAACACGATTCCCACGCAGAACAACCAGGGCGCCGATGTGGTTCTGGGCCAGAACAATTTCACTTCCAACTACCAGCCGAGCCCGTCGGCAACCGCGCCGACGGTGGCTGCCAACCAGTTGCTGGGGCCGACGTCTGTGACCGCCGACGCGACGCATCTTTACGTGGCCGACCTGGGCAACAACCGCGTTCTGATCTGGAACGAAATTCCGACCGTGAACGCGCAAAATGCCGATGTGGTGGTAGGCCAGCCGGACATGACGCAGAGCGCGGCCAATAATCCGAACGTTTGCCAGGGCTACGTGACGGGCGTGCTGGCCGGCCAGTGCGAAACCAGCCTGAATTTTCCGCGCTACGCGCTGTCCATTAACGGCCAGCTTTTTGTTTCCGACAGCGGCAACGACCGCGTGCTGATTTTTAACCAGATTCCGACCACCAACGGCAAGAACGCCACGGGCGTGCTGGGCGAACCGGACTTCCAGCAGGACGTGGTTTCGAGCGCCACTATCAGCATTGCCAGCACGGACGTTGACAACACGGGCGGCGTGGATCTTTTGGCGACGCCGCAAGCGCTGGCCTGGGACGGGACCAATTTATACGTCAGCGATCCTTATAACCGGCGCGTTTCCATTTTCACTCCGGGGGACTCGGTTTTGGCCCCGAATTCGATTGTGAATTGGGCGAGCGAGATTGTGCGGCAGGAGGGCATTGTTGAAATCAGCTTTCCCAGCGGCGTCACGTCGACGGTGGCGGGGGACACGGTTTCGGTGACTTTGGGCAGCGCCCCCGCCTACGTCTACACGGTGGTGAAGAACGACACGCTGGACAGCATTGCCGAGGGCCTGGTGAAGCTGATTAACGCCGACACCGCCAACAACGGGCCGACAAGCACGAATGCGACCGCCGTCACCGCCATTTTCGACGGCAGCGGGACGGGAACGTTTTATCTCAGCTCAAACCAGTCCGACCTGCCGTATGACGACATCAGCTTGGCGGCCACGGCGTCCAACACGGCAGATTTGACGGTGACGGCGTCGGGCAGCTATCTTTCGGCTGGCACGGCCGCGACCGGGGCGGTGGGCATGCTGGTGGAAATCAACGGCACGAATCTTTCCGACAGCACGGAAAACGCGACTATGGACGGCACCACCCAGCTTCCGCAAATCCTGGGCGGGGTGCAGGTTTACATGGACGGCTATGCGTGTCCCCTGCTGAAGGTGTCGCCGACGCAGATTGTGAGCCAGATTCCGTACTCGTATTTGGACCGCAACAGCACCAGTGTTTATGTGCGCACGGTTCATAGCGATGGGTCGATCACGTCGACGGCGGCCAGCCCGGTTTATATCGCGGCCGCCAATCCGGGGATCTTCAACGCGCCTGCCTATTCGGGACAGGCTCGCCCTTGGCCCATTGCCCAGGCGTACCATCAGGCGGGCAATCCCACAGCGGTGATCGATTTTGAAGGAACGCCGACTTTGAACAACACGGCCACCATCGTGATTGGCGGCGTATCGTACACCTACACGGTTAACTCCACGGACGTGAGCAACGGCAACCTGGACAGCATCGTGCAGAATATGGTGAACCTGATCAATGCGACCGACACGAACGTAAAGGCATCGGTGGGCGGCGCGTTTAACCGCATTGTTCTGACCGCAGACCAGCCGGGCGCGGCTGGAAACGGCATCACGGTGACGGTGAGCAGCGCCACCAGTGCCACCAACACGGCGGCGGGGGATTTGACGCTGACTGCCTATAGTCCGTCCACCTGCTGCGTGGTGACGCCGAATTCGCCCATTATTCCGAGCAACCCGGCTGCCCCTGGCGAACTGATTCAGGTGACGGGCGTGGGTTTGGGGCTGGTGGTGTCCGAGAACACCTCGGACAATCCTCTTGCGCAAGGCTCGCTGGGAACGGGCGCTCCTTATAATGGGCCCACTGACAACACGGCGCAAAATTTCGTCACGGCCACGATGGGCGGCACCACGGCGCAAGTCATCAATTCCTACCTGCCGCAAGGCTCTTACGGCACCTATCTGGTGGACATGGTGGTTCCGCAGGGCCAGGCGACCAACAGCGCGACCACGCTGAACATTGCGCAGAATGCGTTCATCAGCAACACTGTGACGATCCCGATTGGGCCGCCAGTTCTTTATGTTCCGCCGCCGCCGGCCGCGCCAGCGACGACGATTAGCGAAACCATTGACTCTCCGTCCGCCGGTTCCACGGTGAGCGGGACGATTTCTGCCTTCGGATGGGCGTTGAATTCGCAATCCACGCTGACGGGCGTGAATGTGTCGATTGACGGCAAGTTCCTGCAGGCGGCGCAGATCGGCCTGACGCGCAACGACGTTTGCGCCCTCTACAGCAGCCCGGACTGCCCCAATGTTGGCTGGTTTCTGTCCATTGACACGACACAATTTGCCGACGGCAACCACACTATCGACATCACGGCGCTGAGCACGAACGGTTCCGACTACACCATTTCCCAGTCGTTCACCATTCTCAACGACAGTTCTTCCAGCTATCCGTTCACAGGCGTTATTGATTCGCCTTCGTCGACCTATGCCTATCGCGGGTCGGCCACGTTCAGCGGCTGGAACACCTACACCAACGGCTCCATTGCCGGAGTCAATGTGTATGTGGATGGCGCTTTGCAAGGCGCTGCGTCGCTCAACCCGCGGCCGGATGTTTGCGCGATCTTTGCGGTGCCTGGCTGCCCCAATGTCGGCTGGTCTTACACGCTGGACACCAATACTCTGGCCAACGGAACCCATACGCTAACGGAAAAAGCCACTGCGTCCGACGGACACACTTACGCGCTGGCTAAGACTTTCCAGGTGCAAAACTGGGCTGGCGGGAGTTCCACCACTTATTCGGTTATTGACTCGCCGAGCGCCGGCAGCACTTACAGCGGCGTGCTCACCATTGGCGGCTGGGCGGGAGACCTGAACACAACCGTCAACTCGGTCGGCATCACCGTGGATGGTGTCAGTTACGGCAACGCCGGCAACTATTCGCGGCCCGACGTGTGCGCCGTTATCGCGCTGCAAGGGTGCCCCAATGTGGGATATTACGCAACCTTGGACACGACTTACCTTGCCGACGGCCAGCATACCCTGGCGTATGTGATTAATCTTGCGGCGGGCCAAAGCGTGACAAAGACGCAGATTTTCAATGTCGCCAACCAGGCCACCAGCGCCAATCCGCTATTTGGCATTATTGACACGCCGAACGCGAACACCACGGTGGCCGGCACCTTCACCACTTCCGGGTGGGCGCTGAGCACCGCTTCCGGCGACCCGGTGACCAGCGTCAGCTTTAAAGTGGACGGCACTTCGTTCGGCAACGCCACTTACGGCACATCGCGGCCCGATGTCTGCGCGCTGGTCGCGGGCGCGGCCGGGTGCCCGAACGTGGGCTGGACTGGTTCTTTGAATAGCGGGCTGCTGGGCAACGGGGTGCATATTCTGGAAATCACGATGAGCACGGCGGCGGGACGGCGCGCGTCGACGAACACGGCGTTCAGCGTGTCGAACCCGAACAGCGGGCCGGGCCATATCGGGATTGACAATCCGTCGTCGGCTTCGAATGCGTTCCAGGGAACGGTGCTGTTCAGCGGGTATGCGGTGAATGATGTTTCGGCTGTTTCGAGCGTGTCCATTACCATTGATGGCGTGCCTTCGGGAACGGCGACCACGACGTCGCGGCCAGACATTTGCGTCCTTTACCCAGGCGATGCCGGATGCCCCAATGTGGGCTGGACGTTTGGGGTTGACACGACGAAGCTGACGGACGGCACGCACACGCTGGGTGTCACGGAGAACAATGCCAACGGGACTTTCTACACGGTCTCCACGACGTTCCGGGTGGCGAATCAGGCGACCAGCAATCCGCTGATTATTGACATTGACGCGCCGATTACGGAATTTCCGCTGTACGGGACGATTGCGGTGTCGGGGTGGGCCACGCTTTCCAATGACGCGATTAGCGTGATTCAGGTGGCAGTGGACGGCGTGCCGCAAGGGAATGCGACGTATGGCGGGTCGCGGCCGGATGTTTGCCTGGTGACGACGAGCCCGAGCTGCCCGAATGTGGGGTGGTATTTCGGGAGCTTGAATACGCAGTTTTTCCCGAATGGGACGCACACGATTGACATCACGGCGGTGACGGCGCTGGGACAGACGAGCACGGTGAGCGAGACGGTGACGATCACGAATTAGCGCGGTCACAGCGGGGCGGAAAAAAAGTTCTCGCTGATGAATCAGTCAGTTACGGGCGATTCGGGAAGATTCCGTATGGCCGCCAAAGGCATGCTGTGTGCGAAAGGAAGCACGCAGCATGAAATGGCTTCTCGCATTATTTCTCAGCATGGCGGGGCACTTGGCCGCGCAAGACACATTCACGGTCACTGGAACGCCGATTCCCGCTGACCTTTTGAAAATGAATTACGGACCGATGCCGAAGGGCGTGGCCGGGTTTGATATTAACCTTTGCAACGTGACGGCGGAAAAGCATTCCGTCACCAGCAGCCAGATTTACCAGGCGCTGATGGAGGCGCAGCCGGATTTACAGCCGATTGGGCGGCAGATTATGCTGGCGGCGATTTTGCGCAACCAGAACCGCAGCCTGCGAACGGTGCTGAGCCTGGGATTGACGTCCACCACGGGCGTGCTTTCGGTGCTGGGGCAGGGGCGGAGTGTTGCCTCCGGCAGCGCGCTGTCGGCGGTGGCGCTGGGCGCGCTGATTGGCCAGCAACTGCTGAGCACGTGGAGCCCGGTTTTGACGGCTGACCAGGTGGAGAAGTTTGAATCGCAGGTGCTGGAATCGGCGCTGGTGATGGATAGCGGATCGTGCGTGGAACGGACCATTTTTACTGCCGTGATTGGCTCGCCGAAGAAGGCGGCGCGGCGTCCGGCGGTGAAGCTGGAGCTTCACTTGCAGTAGAGTAGCGGATTGCAGCGTTACTCTGACAGGCTGGCTGCCTTGGCGGCAGCGGAAAACCAGTTCAGCCGGCTTTGGGCGCAGTCTCGCGCTTCGGGCCGGGCGCTTCTGGACCTGACGGTTTCGAATCCCACGGAAGCGCTGGTGGATTATCCGCATGCGGAGATTGCCAGCGCGCTTGGGGCGATTGAGAATTTTCGGTATCAGCCGGAACCGTTTGGCAATTTTCGGGCGCGCGCGGCGATTGCGCGGCGGCAGGGCGTTTCGGCGGAGAATTTGGCGCTGACGGCGAGCACGAGCGAGGCGTATGGGCTGCTGTTTAAGCTGCTGGCGAACCCTGGCGATGAAATTCTGGTGCCTGCGCCGTCTTATCCGCTTTTTGAATATCTGGCGCAACTGGAGGCGGTGCGGCTGCGGCCTTACCGGCTGGGCTATGACGGAAGCTGGTTTATTGATTTCGCCAGTTTGGCGGCGGGTGTTGGCGGGCGAACGCGGGCGGTGATTTTGGTGAATCCAAACAATCCGACGGGTTCGTTTTTGCGGGTGTCTGAATATGACCGGTTGCGCGAGTTCGGGCTGCCGCTGATTTCGGATGAGGTTTTTCGGGATTATGCGTTTGGCGAATCGGCGAGCCGGGTTACGAGCTTAAATGGCCGTCGCGATGTGCTGAGTTTTACGCTGAACGGACTTTCGAAGATGGCTGGGATGCCGCAGATGAAGCTGGGGTGGATGCATATTAATGGGCCTGACGGGGAGTGCCGTCAAGCGCGCGAGCGGCTGGAATTGATTCTGGATACTTATCTTTCGGTGGGCGCGCCGGTGCAGTTGGCGGCCGAGGCGCTGCTGGCTGTTGGAGACGGAATTCAAGCCAAGATCCGCGCGCGGATCTTGAAAAATCTGGCGGCGGTGGATGAGCTGACGGCCCATTCGCCCGTGCATCGGCTGCATTCGGAAGGCGGGTGGTCTATCATTTTGCGCGTTCCGCGAGCGCTGAGCGAAGAGGAATGGATTACGCGGCTGCTGATGGAACAGGGCGTGGTGATTCAGCCGGGCTATTTTTTCGATATGCCGGGCGAAGCGTATCTGGTGGCCAGTTTGCTGACTCCGGAAGAAAGTTTTCGCGAGGGCATTGTCCGAATTCAGTCCATGGCGACGCGCCAATAATCGGCTCCATTTACCTTCAGCAATTGGGCCTTGCCTTCGACGACGTAATGAAACTCGGCGGTGTCGGGACCCCAGGTGTCGTCGCCCAGGCGAAAGAGCGCGCTGCCGATGGGCTGAAGCGGGGTTGCGCCGTCGGCCCACAAGCTGCCTTTGCGCAGAACAATGCGGACGCTGCCGGACCATGAACTGTCCGACTGATAGAAGCCGGTGAACGGCAGAAGTTCGGGCGGTTCCGGGTCACTCCTGGTTCCCTGATAGCGGGCGTTGGTGTACCAATCGGGACCGTAAGCCAGTTCCACCACCTTGCCCTGCGCGCGGCCAAACAGGATCGGAAAATGTTCCCAGCCGGGCGCGCTGCTGAGGAACGTGTCGCCGCCGGTCTGCTCCAGCGGGATGGCGGCCAAGCCGTTGTGGATGGCCAGGCGGCCGGATTCGGCCATCACCTCCACGCGCTTGCCGTTGCCGGCGGTGTAGATGCCGACATAATCGGCCGCATCGGTGATATCGGCGCTGGGGAGCGCGGGCGGAACGGGGGGCTTGCCATTCATTAACTGAACGGCGAACTGAGTGACGGGCACAGGGCGATAACCCTGCATGGCGTTGATGGAAGCAAACGCGGCGACGCCGGAATCGAGGTCGACATGAATGGAGGAGGCAAACGACGTCATGCCGCCGGTGTGCCGCAGGATGGTGTGGCCGTCGAGCTTGTCGACGGCAATGCCATAGCCGTAAAAGGCGGTTGAACTGAACTCCGGCGCTTCGATGTAAGGCGTGGAGAAGGCGGCAAAACTGGCTTCTGAAACAATCCGGCCCTGGGCGTGCTGGCCGCGGTTCAGCAGCATTTGCAGATACGAAGCCATGTCGGCGGGAGTGGAGGTGATGCTGCCGGCTGCGTCATCGAAGATGATTTCGGGGGCGCGCGTGAGGCGGCCGCTGCGCGGGTACGTGTTCTCGCCATAAAACGGGACGTAGCTGCGCGCCCGTGCGCCTTTGCTGCGGTCGTTGATGATGGCATGCGTGGCGGTCATGCCGAGCGGGGAAAAAATGCGCGCCTTGGCGGCTTCCGGCCAGGTGCGCCCGTCCAGTTTTTGAATCAGGTAGCCGAGCGCGCTGAAACCCAGGTTGCAGTAATGAAAATGCTCCCCGGGCTTGAAGCCCTGCGCGTGGCGGGCTTGCGGATCTGACAAGAACAGCGACAGAGCATCGGGCAGGCCTGAGGAATGCGTCAGCAGATGATGAACAGAGATTGCGCCGTAATTTGTGGCGATGGGCAGCCAGGGCAGGTAATCCAGAATGGGCTTTTCAAAATCGAGCTTGCCTTCTTCGCGCAACTGCAGCAGCGTCAGGGCGACAAAGGATTTTGTGATGGAGCCGATCTCAAACAGCAGGTCTGGCGTCACGGGCGTTTTCAGCTCCAGATCGGAATAGCCGAATCCGGCCGTTCGCACCGGGCCGTTCTTGCTGGCCAGGGCCAGCGTCAGACCGGGCGCATTCATGGCCTGCATGTAGCGGGCGATGAATTGGTCCAGCGGGGCGTCTGTTTCGGCCGCTTTGACTGAAGAAAGCATGACACCCGCGCCGAGACCGCGCAGGAAGGTACGTCTTTGCAAATGCATAAGGAATTATTCGATGGTAAACGTTCGCTTCAGATCGAAGCTTTGGCCGCCCGCTTCGTCGCGCACGGTCAGCGTCAGTTGATATGCGCCGCGGGCGGCGTTTTTGGGCGTGGTGATCTGCAAATCACCCGGCACATACGGCGCAGGATAAAAGCTGTCCGACGAGATTTGGGCGGCATTGGGCGCATCCAGAAACGGCTTGCCGTCGGGCCGCAAGACCTTCAGCCCGTAGGAGAGCTTGTATTTGTTGCCCGCTTCATATTTGAAGCCGACCATTTCAAAGCGGGCGAAGACGGTGTCTCCGGGCGCGTAAGCCGGCAGTTCGAGCGCGGCGGCGTCGTCCTGATTGCGCAAGAATTCGAAGCTCTCGACATGCAGCGAAGCGGCGTCGCCAATGGCTACGCCGCCGATTTGAAAGGGAAAATCGCGGGTGGTTTCGGTTTTGGCAATCAGGTCTTTCACCGCGACGTGGATTTGGAATGTTCCGGCCGCCACAAACGAAGGCAGCAGGAAAGAGGCACGGCGCTTGGGTATCCAGTTCTTGTCTTCCTTGCCCAGGTCTTCCTGGATCACGCCTTTGAGCGGTTCGGTCAGCGGGACATGATTGGCGTCTTGCGGCGTCAGTTCATATTCCAGGGAGATGGCGCGGGTTTCTGTCTTCTCGTTCAGCTTGCTGCCAAAGCCGGAGATGTGGAACGAGAAGTAGACGTATTCTCCTGGCAGAAACTTGAAACTGGCGGGAACGTAAGGGGCGTCTTCGGCGCGCTGCACGCCGGAGTCAATTATGGCGAGAGGATTGTCAGCTTCGTGCGACCAAATAGCGGATGGCAGAATCAGAAGAGACAGAAAGATAGCATGAAAAGCTCTCATATCGCGCTGCTGGTCCTGCTTCTTGCGCCGGTGCTGGCGCAGGCGCAAGCGACGCATCCGGTCACCGGACGGCGGATTGCGCCGGTGATGGGCCTGAGCGGGGCCGACTGGCTGGACCGCAACGAACGGGAGAGCGAAGAACATCCGGATAAAGCCATTGCTGAATTAAATCTTAAACCCGGCATGTTTGTGGGCGACGTGGGCGCGGGCACCGGCTTCTACAGTTTGCGCATCGCCAAGCTGGTGCAGCCGGGGGGGATTGTCTATGCCAACGACATTCAGCCCGGCATGCTGGAACGCCTGAACGCCAACGCGACGGCGCAGCATGTCACGAATGTGGTGACGATTCTGGGCACCGAAAGCGACCCCAAACTGCCGGCGGCGAAGCTGGATCTGGTGATTCTGGTGGATGTTTATCATGAATTTTCGCGCCCGCAGCGGATGCTGGACCGGATTCGCGATTCGCTGAAACCGGGCGGGCGTTTGGTGCTGCTGGAGTACCGCAAAGAAGACCCCAGCGTGCCTATCCGGCCTGAGCACAAGATGAGCGTGGCTGAGGTGAAGGCGGAAGTGGTTCCGGAAGGGTATCAGTTTGAAAAGGTGGTGGACACGCTGCCCTGGCAGCACATTATCTTCTTTCGCAAGCCCGCGCAAGCCCAGTAGGATACTGGGACTTGCATGGCTGACAGATTGAAAGTGTTCATACCCGTCGCGAGCCGTTTCATCCGTCCCCAAAACACCGACTGGCGCTACACCGCGCAAAGCATTCCGCAAGCTTTATCGAAGCACTGTCCCGAACTGGATATTGCGGTTCAGCGCAACGCCATTGTCGATACTGCCGCCAACCTTGGCAAAGCGGTATCCATTGCGCGCTCCAAAGGCGTCCGCTTCCTTCCCAGCTATTTCGGCTATTCGCTGGAAGATGACTGCCCGGTTTTTAAGAGCGACTTGGCGCAGGCGCAGGTGATTTTTTCCTACGAACGCTACCCGGCGAAGACGTTCGGCCTGCCGGTGGCGTGGATCACCAGCCCCAGCTATCCGGAAGTGATGGAAAAGCAGGGCTACACGGCTGGCGATATCAAGCGCATCCTGAAATGGAAGCGTTCGCGCGCCGAGCGTCCGCAAAGGCTGATCTTCAACACGCAGGTGGCGCTGGACAATTTCATGCTGCAAAACGGCGAGCAATTCCGCGGCAAGAGCGTGGTGGTTCCGTGCCTGATTCCGGATCTTTCGGCGCTGGAAAACGCGGACAAGAAATGGGAGTCCGACCCGCTGCGGTTCCTGTTCATCGGCCGCCAGGGCATCCGCAAAGGTTTGCCGACAACGGTGCAGGCCATGACGCCGCTGCTGAAGGCGCACCCGGACATTTCGCTGACCATCGTTTCCTCCATGGCCGATGGGCCGGTGGAAATACCGCAGTTGCCGAATCTCAAAGTGGTGGCCAATATCAGCCGCGCGGAATTGTTTCGCCTGACCGCTGAGGCGCATTTTCTGCTGATGCCGAGCTGGTTTGAGAATTACGGGTTTGTTTATATTGAAGCGCTGAGCCAGGGCTGCGTGCCGCTGGCGCTGGACAATGCGGTGCAGCGGGAACTGATTGGGCATTGCGGGATTTTGCTGAAGGCGCAGGATGCCGAGGAGATGACGCAGGCGCTGAGGAAGGCGATTCAGGCGCGGGATGAATACCGGGAAAAGGCTATGACGGGATTGGAGACTTTCAAAAGCCGGCATGCGCCGGCGGTGGTGGCTTCGCTATTTAGCGCGGCTATTCGGGGGGCTTATGAGGCGCGATGAAGCGTTGGCAATCGGTTTTGCCGCTTGTCATTGCCGCTTGTCATTAAGTCTGTTGAAGGGAGTCTGTTGAAGGGGAATCTCTTGAAAGGCGGCCGGCGCACTCCGCCCCACTCGCTCTTGAAAACGCGGGCTGGCTCTTTTACTGCAAGATTCGGTTCACTGCGTCCAGCACGGTCAATCCGCCGGATGCTTGGTTGAAAGCGACTTGGATGCCTGGTATTCCCAGATTGGCCGCTGCCTGCATGTCGCGCTGGTTGTCGCCGATCATGCAGGAACGGCTCCGCTCAATATTTAGTTCCTGAATGGCTTGCTCAAACAGGGCGATTCCTGGCTTGCGGCAGGCGCAGCGGATTTTTAGTTCGGGGCGCTCGCCTGGAAAGCCGCCATCTGGATGATGGGGGCAATAATACAGCGCGTCGAGGTAGGCATGCTCTTGGCCCAGCAGCGCTTCCAGGCGGTTATGAATTTCGCGCAATTGGGCTTCCGTGCATTCGCCGCGGGCAATGACCGGCTGATTGGTGATCACCACCGCGAGCCGGCCGGATTGGTTCACCAGGCGCACTGCTTCCGCCGCTCCGGGCAAAAGCTGCATCTGATCGGGCGAACGCAGGAAACCGGCTTCGTGATTTAGTGTTCCGTCGCGGTCAAAGAAAATAGCGGGCACTGGCGTCTCCAGCGAACCGGCTTGAATGCGCCCGGTTTCGTAATGCTTGCGCACTTTCAAGAGCCTTTCCGGCGTGCCTGCGTCTTTGATGTATTCGCGGCTGCGGTAGCCGCGCAGCTTCAGACCCTGAGCGAGCATCTGGGGGAACAAATTTCGGCAAATATCCAAAGATGCGGGATTGCGCAGCCAGTCCTCACGTAAGCGGGCCAGCGCGCTTTTTGAGAAGACGTACAAAGCGGCATTGACCAGGTTGGGCAAATAGCGGTCTGGCGGATGCGGATAGGCATGAATGGCGACCACTTCATTCGCCGCATTCAGCTCCACCAGGTCTGAATCTTGCGGATGGTCGTTTGGATGCAAGAAGAGCGTGGCTGCGGCATCGCTTTGGTGAAAAGCAATGAAGCGGTCCAGGGCGACATTCAGCATGGTGTCGCCGTACATGACGACAAAGGTGTCCGGCAGGGCGTCAAAGGCTTCGAGAAGCGCTCCGCCGGTGCCCAGCGCTTGTTTCTCGCGGTGATATTGGACGCTGCGGCCGAAATAATTTTCGATGCTTTCTGCGCCAAAGCCGGTGAGCACCAGAATGTCTTCGATGCCATAGCGGCGGGCGAGATCAATCTGATGCTCCAATAAGGGCTTGCCGCCCATGTCCACCATGGGCTTGGGCAAGCCGCCGGTCAGGCCCAGCAGCCGCGTGCCTTTTCCGCCGGCAATAATTACGAGCTGCATAGTTCTTCTACCGCTTTCGCCAGCGCCTGATGAGAGGTCAGCTTGGGCGCCCAGCCCAGATGCCGCAATTTTTCGGTGGAATAGCGGAACTTCGGCACATCTCCCACCCAGCCGCGGTTGCCGCCGGTGAAGCGAATGGGCGTTTCGGGAGACGCCACTCGCAGGACCTCTTGCGCAATCTCGTTGACGGTCACGCCTTCGTCTGGAGGGCCGATGTTAAACCAGTTCAGCTTGTCGTTTGCATGCTGGATGATGAAAAGCATTGCCTCCACCAGTTCCGAGACATGCACATAGGGCTTCTGCTGGGTGCCATCGCCCAAGACTTCCAATTCGTCGGTGCGCTGGCGCAGCTTCTTCAAAAAATCAAAAATGATGCCATGCGTGGCGCGCGAGCCAATCACATTGGGAAAGCGAAAAATCCAGGCGCGCTCCAGAAAACTTTCGACGGCTGCGCTGATGAGCGCTTCCGAGGCCAGCTTCATTGCCCCGTAATTCGAGATGGGAAACAGCGGGCCGGTGTTTTCATCGAGGGCGCGGTCATGCACGCCGTAAACCGCCGATGTGGAGGCAAACGCCAGTTGCTTCACTTCAAACTCGCGCATCAGCGTGAGCAGATGAAACGTTGTCAGAAATGTGCTTTGCAGATCGACATTCGGGTCGGCCACGCCGGCTGCGATATCGGAATTCGCCACCAGATGCCACACCGCGCCCACGGGTTGGCAGAACACGGCTGAGCGCAGAAAAGCCGCGTCGGTTAAATCGCCTTCAATCAAGGCAAATTGCGGGTGCGCCAGCGCCTGGGCGAGATTGCTTTTTCGCCCGCGCGACAGATTATCAACGCCGATTACGCGATGGCCGAGTGCCAATAAAGCATCCACCAAATGGCTGCCGATGAAGCCCGCCGCGCCGGTGACTAAAAGCGAGTTCACGCGCCGGAAGCTTCCATGAAGTAGTAACAGATCATGTGGCAGACAATCAAGTGGCCGTCCTCAATGCGCCCCATGTGCGGCGCGCTGACGCGAATTTCCAGCTCCGCCAGGGGGCCCAGTTGGCCGCCATCGCGGCCCGTCAAAGCAATGGTCCGGCAGCCGGCTGAATTGGCGTACTTCATGGCGTTCACGACATTGGGAGAATTTCCCGAACCGCTGATGCACATAAAGACGTCGCCGGGGCGCGCGAAATTCTTCAACTGCTCGGCAAAGATGCAGTCGTAGCCGACGTCGTTTGAATAAGCGGTGATGGTGGGAATACCGTCGGTCAGCGCCATAATGCGGAAGCGGGCTTCGCGGTTGAAGCTTGCGCCTTTTACCATGTCGCAGGCGAAATGCGAGGCGGTGGAAGCGCTTCCGCCGTTGCCGCAGACGAAAATGGTGCGGCCCTTGTCGCGGGCGGATTCCAGAATTGCAATGGCTCGATCAACATCCTCGGCCTGAATAGAGTCCAGCGCCTGGTTCAACTTCTCCAAATAGCCCAGGAGAAACGACCGATGGCTCGAATCAATAGCGTCCTTGGTTGGCATTGGCACCTCGTTGTTTTTCTGGAGTGTTCAAGAAGCGATAAGATGCTTACTTAAATCCTCTTCACTAGAGGCATAATATTCTCTTTTTGAGACTAATTCGAAAATATTTAGTAGTTATTCCGGTACTAACTAAAGCGAACGGCGTGCAAAATTAAGTTGAATTACTTCAGCCGCGCGGCTTGTGATAGAGCAGCACCCGGCTTCCGGAACGCTCAAAGGCAACCGGGAGCCTGCGCAGGTCCAGCGCCTTTTCAATGGCTGGATGCGTTTCGGGCGGAGCAAAAAAGGTCAGAAACCCGCCGCCGCCCGCGCCCAGCAACTTGCCGCCCAGGGCTCCCGCGTTTTTCGCGGCCGCGTAATAATCGTCAATCTCCGGGCTGCTTACGCCGGAATGCACTTCGCGCTTCAACTGCCAGCCTTCGTCCATAATTTCGCCCAGCGCCTCAATCCGGCCCTGGTTCAATTCGGCGCGCAAATCATAGGCCAGGGTCTTCATTCGCTGCATCAGGCGCTGCGTGGCGGCGCTGGATTCCGCTCCCTGGCTTTGTTCGGCCAGAATGCTGGAGGCTTGCCGGGTGCGGCCGGTGTAGAAGGTAATCAGCGAATCTTGCAGCCGGCGCAGCATTTCGGCGCTGGCCAGAATCGGCTCCACGCTGACGCTGTCGTCCGGCTCGAAGCGGATGAAGTTCAATCCGCCATAAGCGGCGGCGTACTGGTCTTGCTTGCCAATCGGCTCGCCGCACAGCTCAATTTCCACCTGGCAGCTTTCATTCGCCAAATCGCCGGGGGAGATGAACCTGGATTCATAGGCATGCAGGGCGAGCAGCAATCCCACGGCGAAGGAGCTGGACGAGCCAAGGCCGGTGCCGCGCGATGGAATGTCGGCGATGGAGGTAATCTCGACGCCGCCGGGTATGCCCAGCTTCAGCAGCGATGAACGCACGATGGGATGGGCAATTTCCTGAACCGATTCGACTTCCTCAGTGCGCGAATAGCTCACGCGGATGGCGGAATCGAACTTCTTGTTGACGTTGACGTAAACATATTTGTCAATGGCGGTGCTGACCACGGCTCCGCCGAAGCGGCGGTAAAAAGCCGGCAAATCCGTTCCGCCGCCCGCGAAGCTCATGCGCAGCGGCGTCTGCGTGATAATCATCGGGCTATTGTTCTTTCCAGAGCATGACGCCGCCCAGCAATCCGTCGTCGTTCGGAATGCGCGTCACGTGGTCTGGCAGCGCGAAGTTGATTTTGGTGGCGTTGCCGCCGCCGATGTACAAGTGGTCGTAATTGAACAGCGATTCCAGTTGGACAATGGCCTTCTCAATCAGCTTGTTCCAGCGCTTGCGTCCGTGCTTGGCCAGGCCGGTTTTGCCCAAATCGTCTTCATACGTTTTGCTTTTGCGCCAGGGATGATGCGCCAGCTCCAGACCGGGCGTCAGGCGGCCATTGCTGTAGAGCGAGCTGCCAAAACCAGTGCCCAGCGTGATGACCAATTCCACGCCGCGCCCGTGAATTGCGCCAAAGCCCTGCACGGCTGCGTCGTTCATTACGCGCACCGGCTTGCGCCACTTGCGGGCCAGCACTTTTTCCAGCTCAAAGCCAATCCAGGACGGATGCAGATTGTGCGCCGTCAGCGTGGCTCCGCGCTTGACCACGCCGGGAAAGCCCACCGAGACGCGGTTGAAGCCTTTTTCCTTCATCTTCTGGGCCATGCTGTCCATCACTGCAATGACGGCTTCCGTGGTCGCCGGGCGCGGCGTTTCTATGCGCTCCCGCTCGCTCAAAGGTTTTCCTTTGTAATCGAGAAGCATTGATTTCACGCCGGTGCCGCCAATATCGAAGGCAAGCGTCACCGGTTTGTCGGGCTGGCTAGGCATATGCAGACAAGTGTATCGATCTCATTTATGCAGCCCCGGCTATGCCCCAGGTATACGACAATACAATTGCATCACATGTTATCGGTTGTCGGCTATTCCGCACTCGCCTATCTGCTGGTTGGCCTGCTGTTTTACGTTTGGGGGCATCCGCGCATTTTGCCGGCGCGCAAGCGGGCGGGCGGGCTGGAATGCAAAGGCGCAAACGATTTTCCCAGCCGCCACACCGCGCACGCTGTGCAAGCGGTCAACTTCATTCTGAACGATATTCCCAGCCTGAGGCGCAAACGGTCGGCTTCGCTCGAAAATGTCTATCGAGCTGCCCTGAGGCGGGCTTTTCATCCCAAGCACCCGTTTATCACCACCGGGACGCCGCATTCGCGCGCTCTTTACCCGCGCAACTACGCCTGGTTTTACCCCTGTTTGCTGGACCCGAACAGCATACGGGATCTGGCTGACGCGCAGCACCGAATTGAGCTGATGGTGCGCGGGTTATCCATTATCCTGCGCAACGGCGCAAACTTTCCCTTTCCCACGACGTTTGTTCCGCTGACCAGCCGACGGTTTGCGGCTGTGAACTACGTGCGCAGATCGTCCGATTCGCTGCTGGGCGTTTTGTCCGGCATTGACACGCTGCTGAACGCGCCTTTGGCGCAAGGAACCGCCTTTGAAAATGCTTTCGCGCAGGCCCGCCAGGAGGGAAACCGGCTGCTGGCCGAGAATGGGCCCACTTTGCGCTTTCAGTTGGACTCGCTTATCGGCGCGCTTGCGCCCTTGGCATTCGCGGGCGTGACGACGCTGCTGATTGACCGCGATGAGGGCCGCTCCACGGCCACCGATTCGCGCATTGAGCGACGCCGTTTTGTCACCAACGCCAACGTCTGGGCCACTTTGGCCAAGGCTGAGCGGCGCGGCTTGATCAGCGGCGCGGAAATTGCAGCGCGGCTGGGCCGTTCGCTGGCGGAATGGAAGAGCGAACTGCTGACGGTGTTTGGCCGCGAAGGCTACATCGTCAATAGCCTGGAGGCTTTAGACAGCTCGCCTGCGCGAAACGTGACGCTGGATTTTTGCCATGTGCTGAACGGCTTCTGGTCTTTCGATTCCGAGCGGGAAACGGCGCTTTTTCGCAACACCGCCGACATTTTTTTGAACAACGCAGTTTTGCAGGACCGGGCGCGGCGCTGTTTTTTGATTGCGGCGCAAAATCCGGCTGTTTCGTTTTTCAACAGAATTGGGTCGGCGTCTTATCACGGGAGAACGGTTTGGCCGGCGTTTAACGTGGAATTTGCCGACCGGCTTATTGATCTGGATGAGAAGCAAGGCAGCAGCGGCGAATATCGCGCCGCCGCCCGCCGCATTTTGAGCGAACTGCAGGGCTATATTGAAACGCTGGGGTTCTATCCTGAGATTCTGAGCCCCAACGGACAGCCGTACCGGACGTGGATTTACCGCTGCGCCCATGCCGATAGCTGGTTTCCGAGGTTTGTGTCGGTGGAAGCCCGGCTGAACGGCCCTCAAAACTAGCTAACCATATCCCTAGCGAAAGCAACCTGTTTGACGATAAGCAAGGAGGAAAAGGCTCTTGGATCGTCGGCTAAATAGTCGGACAGCGATGCTGCTGCTTGCCATAGCAGCGGGCAGGAGCGTGGCCGCTGTGCCCACACTGACCACCCCTGCGGCGGTGCATCGGCTGCTGCCGGCGGAATCGAAACGCCAATATCCGGTGCATTTGAGGGCGGTTTGCGTGGTCTGCTTTGCGGGCTGGCACGGCTTTTTTGTGAATGACGGGGAAAGCGGCGTCTATGTGGAAACGAAGAATCACGCTCTTTTGACCGGCGCGATTCAACCCGGCACGCTGCTGGATATTACCGGCGTGACGGGCGCGGGTGAGTATGCGCCGATTGTCGACCAGAGTTCGCTGAAAGTCTTGGGAGAAGCTCCTTTGCCGGCGGCGCGGCCGGTGAGCTTTGAGCATCTGGCAACAGGGGTGGACGACGGCCAGTGGGTTTCCTTTGAAGGCACGGTGCGGTCGGCCGAGGTGCGCGAATCGATGCTGGTGCTGGTGGTGGCTTCGGGCCAGTTGCGGGTGGAAGTGATGACCAACCAGTACGCGGGCGCGGATTACCGCAAGCTGATTGACGCCACGGTGCGGGTGCGGGGCGCGGTGGGCCCGCTGTTCAATCAGCGGCTGCAGCTTGTTGGCGTCACCGTGTACACGCCCGGCTTGCAGGATGTGGAAGTGCTGGAAGCGGCTCCAGCTGACCCGTTCTTGCTGCCGCTGAAGCAGGCGGGGAAAGTGTTTGCCTACGTTCCGGGCGGAACTCCCGACCACCGCATCCGGATTCATGGCGTGGTGACGGCGCGCTGGGGCAAGACGATTTTTATCAGCGACGGCAGCCAGGGCGCCGGCGTGCTGAGCGAACAGATGACCTCGCTTGCGCCGGGAGACGTGGTGGACACGGTGGGATTTCCGGTTTTGGACGATTTCACGCACACCATAGACGATGCCATCTTCCGGCGGCTGGGCACTGCGCCGCTTCCGCCGCCGCAGATTATCGATGCCAAAGATGCGCTTTCCGGGGACGTGGAAGGCAGTTTGGTGCAAATTGACGGACGCCTTATTGAGCACCAGAGAGCGCCAGACCAGGACGCGTTGCTGATTGGGGCGGGGAACTCGATTTTCACGGCCATCCTTCCGCTGGACCAGGTGGATGGCGCATTGAACAGGCTGCGGATTGGCAGCGAACTTCGGCTGACGGGCATCTGCGTGATTCCCGAAACCCAGGCGGTGCGGCATTTCCGCGTGCCCAAGACGTTTCAGATTCTGCTGCGTTCGCCGCGCGACGTTGCCGTGCTGCGCGCGCCTTCCTGGTGGACGCTGGAGCGCACGCTTTACGCATTTGGCTTGACGGGAATTGCGGTTCTGGTGGCCATCACCTGGATTGTGGCGCTGGGACGACGGGTGCAGAGACAGACGGCCACCATTCAGGCGCAGCTTGCCCAGGCGGCACTGCTGAAAGACCAGGCGGAGGCGGCCAGCCGCGCCAAGAGCGAGTTTCTGGCGAATATGAGCCACGAAATCCGCACCCCGATGAATGGCGTGCTGGGAATGACGGAAATAGCGCTGGACACGGACTTGAACGGCGAACAGCGGGAACTGATTGAGACGGTGAAGTCCTCGGCCCATGCGCTGCTGGCGGTCATCAACGACATCCTGGATTTCTCGAAAATTGAGGCTGGCAAGCTGGACTTGGACCCGATCGCTTTTCCGCTGCGCGACACGGTGGCGAGAATCATGAAACCGCTGGCCTTTCGCGCCGACGAAAAGGGGCTGGAACTGCTGTGCCATGTGCGGCGGGCGGTGCCGGACCAGATTGTGGCCGATCCGGCGCGCCTGGCGCAAATCATCATCAACCTGGCGGGCAATGCGCTGAAATTCACGACGGCGGGCGAGGTGGAGTTGCGCGTGGATGTGGATGGCATTGAGGACGGGACCGCGCATTTGCATTTTTCGGTGCGCGACACCGGCATCGGCATTCCGGAGAATAAGCAGAAATCCATTTTCGAGGCCTTCTCCCAGGCCGATTCGGCAACCGCGCGCAAGTTTGGCGGCACGGGGCTGGGATTAACCATTTCCAGCCGACTGGTGCAGATGATGGGTGGCAAAATATGGGTGGAAAGCCGCCCGGATGCGGGCAGTTGTTTCCATTTCACGGTGAGCGCTCCTATTATTAGTGCTGCTGCTGGTGACGCGCCGCTGGCCGATGCGGAAAAGGCATTGGATGGGCTTAGTGTGCTGGTGGTGGATGATAACGCGGCCAGCCGCCGCGCTGCGGAGTTTGGAGGATGCCGCTTGCACGGGAGCGGCTTTCCGGTTGGCGCTGGTCGATTGCCATATGCCGGAAGGCGAGGGCTTTGAGCTGGTGGAGCAGATTCGGCAGCGCGAAGCATTTGCCGGCACGCCGGTTGTGATGCTTACTTCAGCGGGCCAAAAAGGCGATGCGGCGCGCTGCCGCTTGCTGGGAATAGCGGCTTATGTCAGCAAGCCGGTGCAGGAAGCGAAACTTGTTGAGGCGATGCAAGTGGCGCTTGGACGGAGCGCTGAACTCACTGCTGCCGCTGCGGATTTGCTGAGCCTGCATGCGTTGTCGTCGCTGAAACGGGCCAGACTGCGGGTGCTGCTGGCGGAGGACAATCTGGTGAACCAGAAGGTGGCCCGGCGGATGCTTGAAAAACAGCAGCATTTCGTCACCGTGGTCGGCAACGGGATTGAGGTTCTGCGGGTCCTGGATGAGCAGACGTTCGACTTGATTTTGATGGATATTCAGATGCCTGTGATGGACGGCATTGAAACCACGCTGGCGATCCGGCAAAAAGAGCGCCACGGCGGCGGCCACATTCCGATTGTGGCGCTGACGGCGCACGCCATGTCAGAAGACCGGGAACGCTTTCTCACGGCCGGGATGGATGGCTATCTGACCAAGCCGTTGCGGCCGGCGGCGCTGGTGAACGAATTGAACCGGCTGACGGACGAAGGCGTGCTGCGGCCGGAAGCGGCGCTCACGCCGCTGGTTTCTTAGTCCCCTCATACTCTTCCATAAAATTCTAAAAATCTGACCGTTATCCGGCAATATTTGCCTCGTACCTGCACACTAGCGGCTGGCGTAAGCCGTTGAGAAATAGGCGGTTTGCGTTTTTGGCATGCAGCTTGCATATTCTGACGGCGTGAGCGGCAAAGCCGCCTCCTAAAGAAAACAACTAGATATTTGGTGTTGGAGAAGAAATTTATGACAAACAAATTCCGCCCGTTCTACATCGGCGCGCTGGCTATTGCCGGCGTGGCCTTGCTGGGCAGTTCGTTCATACCGCGCGCAAAGGCTGACGAATGGGACAAAATGACCTACGTCACGGTGAAGGAGCCGATTATTGCCGGAAACCAGGTTCTGCAGCCCGGGACCTACGTGTGGAAACTGATGGATTCCCAGTCTGACCGGCATATTGTGCAGATTTTCAACAAAGAGCAGTCGCACATTTATGCCACCATCCTGGCGATTCCGGATTACCGCTTGCAGCCCACGGGCAACAGCCGATTTACTTTTTATGAAACGCCGGCCGGTGTTCCCAAAGCGGTGCATGCGTGGTTCTATCCTGGCGACAATTTTGGACAGGAATTTCCGTATCCGAAAAAGCTTATTGCGCAGCTAGCCGCAGCCGTGCCGACCCCAGTTGCCTATCACCCGGAACCAGCGCCGCAGCCTGCTCCTCAGCCCGCCGCGCAGCCCGAACCGCAACCTCAGCCGCAGCCGGAAGCCCAGCCCGTGCCTGAACCGGCTCCGGCGCCTGCTCCTGAAGCTGCCCCTCAGCCGGCACCTGCTCCGCAGAGCCTGCCGCACACTGCCAGCAACTCACCGCTGATTGCGCTGTTGGGTCTGGCTTCGCTTAGCACGGCCGGTTTGCTGTCGCTGGCCACCAAAAAGTCGTAACTGCTTTCATAAAAGGGCGGGGGTTTCAAACCCGCCCTAATATTAATGTGAGGAGCCGAAATCTTGCCAGCGAAGATCAGCCGCCGCGCCGTTTGCTGCCTTTTGGCAGCGTCGCCGCTGGCGGCTTACGACTTTCAGGAACCGTTCAAGATTGTTGACGATGTCAACCTGGTTTTGCTGGACGTCAGCGTTAAAGATGCGCGCGGCGGCTATGTGACCGGCCTTCCCAAAGACGCCTTCCACATTTCCGTCGACGGCAAGCCGCAGCCCATCTCCGAATTCTCGAGCGTTGATACCCCGGTTACCATCGGCCTGATTGTCGACAACAGCGGCAGCATGCGCTACAAGCGCAAAGAAGTGGTGCTTTCCGGCCTGGCGTTCGCCAAAGAGAGCAACCCCAAAGACGAATTTTTTGTGGTGAATTTCAACAACAAGGTGGAGCCGGGACTTCCCGCCAACGTGCTGTTCACCGACAATCTGGAGCTGCTGCACAAGGCGCTGTACATGGGCCAGTCAGTCGGGCAGACGGCGCTGTATGACGCGGTGGCTTATGGGCTGAAGCATCTGGAGAGCGCTCACCTTGAGAAGCGGACCCTGATTGTGGTGAGCGACGGCGGCGACAACGTCAGCCGTCTTAAATTGCCGGCTGTTCTTGACTTGATTCAGGAATCGCGCGCGACGGTGTACACCATTGGCATTTACGATGCGCTGGACAGCGATTTGAAGCCTGCCATTTTGAAGAAATTCGCGCGGATCAGCGGCGGCGAATATTTTCAGCCGCAAACCATGGAAGACGTGCCGAAAGTGCTGAGCAAGATTTCCCAGGATATTCGCAACCGCTACAGCCTGGGTTTTAACCCGCCTCCGGGCGCGCCCAACCAGACGCATCAGATTAAAGTGACGGCCTCGGTTGAGGGCCGCAAATTAGTGGTTCGCACCCGAACCGAGTACACCACTTATGACCAATAGTATTTCGTATTCCTTTAAACCCGGCGTCCACAGCCACAATGCTTCGCGAACGTTTGTCCGCCCAGCCGGGCCGCCGCGCCGCGTCCGCAATCTGCTGATGGTGATTGGCATTCTCTGCCTGGGCTATTTTGCCTACACGTGGGTCAACCAGGCGATTTATCAGGCTTATGAAAATTGGGCGCTGACGCAGGAACGGGCGCAGGCTCATCCCGCCGAATCCATGCCAGTACCGGCGCCCATTCCGGCCGAAGGCAGCGTTATGGGCCGGGTGCGGATTGGGCGGCTGCATCTTTCCGCCATTGTTCGCCAAGGCGTGGACGAAGGGACGTTAAAAGAGGCCGTGGGGCATGTGCCGTCCACCGCGCTTCCCGGGCAAGCCGGCAATTTCGCGATCGCCGCGCACCGCGACACGCTGTTTCGCGCGCTAAAAGACATCAAGCTGGGAGATTCCATCACGTTCGAATCGCCCAGCAGCCAGTTTCAGTACCAGGTGGTGGCGACGAAGATCGTCAAGCCGACTGATGTGAGTGTCTTGCGGCCGGATGGCGGCGGCCTCATTCCTGAGCTGAACGGGCCCGAGTCCAACGGCGCGGCGAAGCCGAAGCTGCTGACCATGATTACGTGTTATCCGTTCTACTATGTTGGGGCTGCTCCGGAGCGTTTTATTGTCGAGGCGAAACTGGTGGACGACAAGACCCCGATGGTAAACTAGTCTACGGTCCCATTGGGAGATCGTCTAACGGTAAGACTGCGGCCTCTGGAGCCGCGTATCGGGGTTCGAATCCCTGTCTCCCAGCCAAAATCCTCCGCGAAGAGGTTTCATGCATTACCTGAATCTCGGCAAGACCGGCCTGAAAGTCTCGCGCCTGTGTCTGGGCTGCATGACTTACGGCACCAGCCAGTGGCGTGAATGGGTTCTGAATGAGCCCGAAAGCCGGCCGTTTTTTCAGCGCGCCATCGAAGCCGGCATCAACTTTTTCGACACGGCCAACATGTATTCCGACGGCGTCAGCGAAGAAGTTACGGGGCGCGCGCTGCGCGAATTCGGCAAGCGCGACGAGCTGGTGGTGGCGACCAAAGTCTTCAATCCGATGCGCGCCGACCCCAATGGGCGCGGGCTTTCGCGCAAAGCGATTTTCACCGAAATCGACCACAGCCTGAAGCGCCTGGGCATGGATTATGTCGACCTTTACCAGACCCACCGCTGGGATTACCACACGCCGATTGAAGAAACCATGGAAGCGCTGCATGACGTGGTGAAAGCCGGCAAAGCGCGGTACATTGGCGCGTCGTCCATGTATGCCTGGCAGTTCGCCAAAGCCCAAGCGGTGGCCGAACGCAATGGATGGACGCGGTTTGTGTCGATGCAGAACCACTACAACCTGATTTATCGCGAAGAAGAGCGCGAAATGATTCCGCAATGCATTGATCAGGGCGTGGGCCTTATCCCGTGGTCGCCGCTGGCGCGCGGCTTCCTGGCTGGCGGCCGCAACAAAGACCACGGCGGCGAAACCGCGCGCGCCCAAACCGACGATTACGCCAAAAAGATGTATTACCAGGACGAGGATTTCGCCGTGGCCGCGCGCCTGAGCGAAGTGGCCAAAGCGCGCGGCGTTTCTAACACCCAAATCGCTTTGGCGTGGATGCTGGCCAAACCTGGCATCACTGCGCCCATCATCGGCGCGAGCAAGATTCACCACCTGGACGAAGCCATTAGTGCCATTTATCTGAAGATTTCTGATGAGGAAATGCACAAGCTGGAGGAACCGTACAAACCGCACGGGATTTTGGGGCACACGTAATCGGATTATAATCGGATTATGGTTGTTTGGTGATGGGTTTTGTGTTACTGTAAGACTATGGCGAAGCTTTATAAATTACAGGTTGAATTGAGTTCCGGGCAACTGGAGACGCTAAATGAATTGCAAGAAGCCGGAGACCTGCGAACGAAGAAGGAACTGCTGGATAACGCGTTCACGCTGCTCAAATGGGCAGTGCGGCAAAAGCAGGAAGGTCACTTGATTGTCTCGATGAACAAGCAAACGGGCGCGGTCCGGGAATTGGAGTTTCCCTACCTTCAGCGGGCGGCGGAAAAACGACCGATGGACGCCGCTTCTAGCGTTCCAGAGAACACTCTGGCGCTTGTGTGAGGATTTCACCTTCTGCTTTTGGTTAGGTCTCTCACGATAACGCCCAGCAAGGTGACAACCTCCACGCCGAACAAAATGGATAGTTTGTCAATCATGCCGCTGGGCAGGCGGATGAGGCCGACACTGTGAAGAACTAAGAGCACAAGGGTTATGGCCAAGGTTGCCATCAAAAACCACGCGATTTGCGCTAAGAGCCTGCCTCTCTTGACTTCCTCCTGGACTAAGCGCCATCAGCACGTAATCACCCACCCTCAGCTTGTCTTTATTTGAAGCCAGAACGGCGTCCAGCAATTTCTGTTCAGGAGTTTTGGCCATTTGATGGATCAGCTCTGGCCAATCAAAATTCCGGCCACAAAGACTAGAACGCCGCCTAGCACGACCTGCAGGGCGGCACGGAACCAGGGTGTCTCCATGTAATGCTGGCGAATCCAGCTAATGATGCCGAGCTCGGCAATCACCACAACAAAGGCCACGGTGGTTGCGACGCGAAAATTGCTGAGCAGGTAAGGCAGGGTATGGCCGATGCCGCCGAGCGTTGTCATGGCTCCCGTGATCAGCCCGCGCAGCCACGGCGAACCGCGCCCGGTGAGTGATCCGTCATCGGACAGCGCCTCGGCGAACGCCATGGAAATGCCCGCGCCCACCGAGGCGGCCAATCCCACCAGGAACGCGTCATGCGTGGTCTTGGTGGCGAACGCGGCTGCAAACAACGGCGCCAGGGTTGAGACCGATCCGTCCATCAAGCCGACCAGGCCCGGCTGAACATATTGCAGGACAAACATCTTGCGCATCACGTCGGCTTCGCTGGCATGCGCGCCTGATTCGGCCTGTTCGCGCTCCAAAATCTCGGCCGCGGCCGAATGCTTGGCTTCCGCTTCCGCCAGGTCGCCCAGCAGCTTGCGGGTCGCCAAATCGGTGGTCCGTTCCAGGGCCAGTTGATAGACGCGGCGCGTCTCCTTCTCCATGCTTTCCACGGCGCGCCGCACGGCCGCGGGCCCCAAAGGGCCGGTGAGCCAAACCGAAGGGCGTTTCACAAAGCCGCGCACATCGCCGCGCTGGATATGGGGAAGGTAATCGCCAAAGCGCGTCCGGTAAAGCTCCAGCAAGCTTGCGCGATGGCCCGACTCTTCCTGCTGCATCTCCACCAGCAGGTCGGCGGTGGACGGATAATGCGCCCGCAAGCTTTGCGCAAACTCGCCGTAAATGCGGCTGTCCTCCTCTTCCAGCGACACCGCCAGCGCCAAGATTTCCCGTTCCGTCAGATCCTTGAAGTTCTTCGCCATACGTCCTTCAAAGAGTCTAAACGACAATAAGGGGTAAGCCCTTCCAACCAATGCTAGACCGTATCACCGTACACGGCGCGCGCCAGCACAACCTGAAAAACATCAGCGTCGAGATTCCCCGCAACACCTTCACCGTCATCACCGGCTTAAGCGGGTCCGGCAAAAGCTCGCTGGCTTTCGACACGATTTACGCCGAAGGCCAGCGCCGCTATGTGGAAACGCTCTCGCCTTACGCGCGCCAGTTTTTGGATCAGATGGAGCGCCCGGAAGTGGATTCCATCGACGGGCTCAGCCCGGCCATCTCGATTGAGCAGAAGACCACGACGCGCAGCCCGCGCTCGACCGTCGGCACTGTCACCGAGATTTACGATTATCTGCGACTGCTGTTCTCCGCCGCCGGCATTCCGCATTGCCCTGTCTGCAACGCAGAGATTGCGCGCCAGTCGCCCAGCCAGATTCTGGAACAGGTTTTTGCGCTGCATCAGAACGAGCGAATCATGATTCTGGCGCCCATCGCGCGCGGCCGCAAAGGCGAGTACAAGAAAGAATTGGAAGCCATTGCCAAGGGCGGCTTTCGCGCGCGCATCGACGGCGAACTGAAGTCGCTGGACGAACCGGTGAAGCTGGACAAGCGCAAGAACCACAGCATTGAAGTGGTGATTGACCGACTGCTGGTCAAACCGGGCATTGAAGCGCGCCTGGAAAGCTCCATTCAAACCGCGCTCAAGTGGGCAGACGGCCTGGTGATTGTCGCTGTCATTGACGGCCCGGAACGCCTTTATTCGGAAAAGCTGGCCTGCCCGAACGACGGCACCAGCATTCCGCAACTGGAGCCGCGATCATTTTCGTTCAACAGCCCGTATGGCGCTTGCGAGAACTGCAACGGCGTCGGCAGCACCTGGGCTTTCGATGCGCTGAAGGTGATCCATGACCCGTCAAAGCCGCTGCTGGACGGCGCTCTGGGACCGGGTTCCACTTCTTCTTACATGCAATCGGCCTTGAACGATGCGGCGGAAACGCTGAACATTGATCTGGGCACGCCCTTTGAAGAATTTCCCAAGAAGATGCGCGCCACGCTGCTGCACGGCGGGCCGCAATTCGCCGGCATTCTGAAAGTGCTGGACGACAACTTCAGCCGCGCCAGCGAAGGCTATCGCGAATGGCTGATGGAATACATGTCGCCCACCAAATGCCCGAAATGCGCAGGCAAGCGGCTGAAACCGTCGAGCCTGGCGGTGCGCGTGAAAGGCCTGTCCATAGCCGATTTCACGGGCATGTCCATTGCGCGCATTCTGCCGCTGGCGCGAAGCTGGAAGTTCAGCGAGCGCGAGCTGAAAATTGTGGGCCGCGTGATGGAAGAGATTCAGAACCGGCTGCAATTTCTGGCCGACGTGGGCCTGGATTATCTCAGCCTGGAACGGTCTTCAGCCACGCTGTCTGGCGGCGAAGCGCAGCGGATTCGCCTGGCTACGCAGATCGGGTCGAAGCTGCGCGGCGTGCTGTATGTTCTGGACGAGCCCTCCATCGGGCTGCATCCGCGCGACAACGGCAAGCTTCTGGACACGCTGCATCAGCTTCGCGATTTGGGCAACACCGTGCTGGTTGTGGAGCATGACGCCGAAACCATAGAACGCGCTGACTACGTCATTGACCTTGGCCCGCACGCTGGCCGTTTGGGCGGAGCGCTGATGGCGCAAGGCACGCCCGCCGAAATCATGGCGACGCCCGGCTCGCTTACCGGCGATTATCTTTCGGGAAAGATCTCCATTCCGTCGCCCGCGGTTCGCCGTCCCGGCAATGGCTTGAAAGTGACGGTGAAGGGCGCGCGCGAGCATAACCTGCGCGACGTCACGGTGGATTTCCCGCTGGGCACGCTGACCGTCGTCACCGGTGTTTCGGGCAGCGGCAAATCCACGCTGGTGCATGACATTCTGTACCGGGCGTTGTCAAAAGAGGTTTATGGTTCCACCACCGAACCGGGCGAACACGATTCCATTGCCGGCCTACAGAACATTGACAAGGTGATTGAGATTGACCAATCGGCCATTGGCCGCACGCCGCGCTCCAATCCGGCGACGTACACCGGCGTCTTTTCCGCCATCCGCGACATTTATGCCATGCTGCCGGAATCGCGCGAACGCGGGTACAAAGCCGGACGCTTCAGCTTCAACGTGAAAGGCGGACGCTGCGAAGCGTGCCAGGGCGATGGCTTGAAGCGCATTGAGATGAACTTCCTGCCGGATGTCTATGTCACCTGCGATGTCTGCCGCGGCCGCCGGTACAACCTGGAAACGCTGCAGGTGAAATACAAGGGCAAGAGCATTGCGGACCTGCTGGAATCAAGCGTGGAAGACGCGCTGGGATTGCTCGAAAACATTCCGCAAGTGCATGCCAAGCTCAAGACGCTGAACGAAGTGGGGCTTGGATATCTGCACCTGGGCCAATCGTCCACCACGCTTTCCGGCGGCGAGGCGCAGCGCATCAAGCTGGCGAAAGAGCTGAGCAAACGCCAGACGGGCAAAACGTTTTATCTGCTGGATGAGCCCACCACCGGGCTGCACTTCGACGATGTCCGCAAACTGCTGGAAGTGCTGCAGCGCTTAGTGGATTTGGGCAACACCGTTGTGATTATCGAGCATCACCTGGACATCATCAAGAATGCCGACCATTTGATCGACCTTGGACCGGAGGGCGGGGAAGGAGGCGGACTGATTGTCGCCTCCGGCACACCTGAGGAAGTACTGCGCGTGAAAGGCAGCCACACCGCGACCGCCCTGCGCGCGCAGTTGAAACAGGAAAAGATGCGGCGGCAGGCTTAGCGCTTGCGCGTTTGGCCCTTCGATATTTTCTTCACCTTGCGCTTTTCCGACCCGCGCGCCACCGTGGCTTCGCGTTTCGCTTTTGGCGCCGCCTTCTTGCGCGCCACGCGCTTCAGCTTCTTGCGTTCTTCTTTGTCTTCTACGTGCTTCGTGTTCATTTAATCTACTTTGATCCCTGCGTATTTTTCTACGAGCAATTTAAGCCCGTAACCCGGGAAGCTCACTGTTAGTTTCGCATCCTCGCCATCCCCTTCGCGCTTCAAAACGGTTCCGCGGCCATATTTCGGGTGCTGCACGACCATTCCGGACTTAAATCCGGTCGCTTTGCGAGCGGCCATTTGCGGACGCTGAACCGGCTTTTGAACCGGCGGCGGCGGAGGCGGAGGCGCAGGAGGCGGCGCAACTTTGGCAACGGGGGGAGGCGGTTCCGGCTTCTTCACCAATCCCGACGGGGGCGCCATTCCGCGCTCGGCGAAGAACTGGGCAATGTTGTCGACCGAATTATAAGTGCGCCCGGTGTACATGTTCTTCCTGGCCGCATCGCGCACTTCATGCTGCTCGGAAAACAAGTCCACCTCGTCATGCTTGGGCTGGCTGTGCGGCGTCAATCGCTCGCGCAGGGCCACCGGCACTTCATTCAGGAACCGCGATGGCAAGCAAACCTCAGGCTGGCCGCCGCCAAACCGACGCCGGTAGCGCGCATAGGTCAGATAGAGCCGCTTTTCCGCGCGCGTCATCCCGACATAGCAAAGACGCCGCTCTTCTTCCATCGCCGCTTCCGACAGCAGCGACCGGCTATGCGGAAAAAGGCCTTCCTCCATGCCTGCCAGAAAGACATTCGGAAATTCCAGGCCCTTGGCGTTATGAATGGTCAGCAAAGAAACCGCTGCCTGCTCATCCACGCTGTCGGCGTCGGCCACCAGCGCGGCGTGATCCAGAAAATCGGAAACTGTCTCGCCGCGCTCGGTTGCTTCCACGCCCGCGTTCACCAGTTCCTCAATATTGGCCAGGCGCGATTCCGCTTCGGGCGTGGTGTCCGCTTTCAGCATCGCCTCATAACCGGTTTTGGCCAGAATCTCGCGCAGCAAATCGTGAATGGGCAGCATCTGCGCGCTCTCGCCCAGTTCTTTCAGCAATTTCACGAACGACTTGATGGCCGCTTCCGCGCGCGCCGGAAACACTTTTTCCTCCAGCATGCGCGGCAGCGCGCCCCACCAACTGAGGCCGTGCTGCAAAGTGTATTGCTCAATCTGCTCAATGGTGTTCTTGCCGATGCCGCGCGCCGGCGTGTTGATAATGCGCATCAGGTTGATGGAATCCTGCGGGCTTACCGACACTTTCAAATAACTCAGCAGATCTTTCACTTCGGCGCGCTGGTAAAAGCTGAATCCGCCGACAACCAGGTATTTGCGCCCATAGCGCCGCAGCGCTTCCTCAATCTGGCGCGACTGAAAATTGGTCCGGTAGAGCACCGCCACGCGCTCGCGCGGGCTGCGCGAAAGAATCTTTTCAATGGTGTCGGCGATGAAGAGCGCTTCGTTTTCGCCGTCGGGCGCTTCGTAAAGCCCGATCTTGGAACCGTCTTTGGAATCCGTCCAAAGCCATTTGCCTTTGCGCTCCTTATTGTTGGCCACCAGCGCGCTGGCCGCTTCCAGAATGTTCTTGGTGGAGCGGTAATTCTGCTCCAGCCGGATGACCACGGCGTTCGGGTAATCCTTTTCGAAATCCAGAATGTTGCGAATATCCGCGCCGCGCCAGCCATAAATGGACTGGTCTTCATCGCCCACGACGCAGACGTTTTGGCGCACTTCCGTCAGCAGCCGCATCAGCTCATACTGGCTGCGGTTGGTGTCCTGATACTCGTCAATCATGACGAATTCAAAGCGCCGGTTATACAGCGTGCGCAGCGCTTCATCATGCTTTAGCAGCCGCACGGATTCCAGCAGCAGGTCGTCAAAATCCAGCGCGTTCGCCTGCAGCAGCTTTTCCTGATAGAGTTCGTAAATCTTGGCGAGGCGCGTCAGCTTTGGATCAGTCGCGGCTTTGTACCAATCCATGGGCGTCTCGTTCTGGCTCTTCGCGCCGCTGATTTTCGACAGCACGGCGCGATACTGCATGAACGTTTCATCCAAGCCAAGCTGCCGGAAAATGGATTTCGTCAGCGCCAGTTGGTCGTCGGCGTCATAAATGGTGAACTGCCTGGTAAACCCTTCGCGCACATCCGCCAAGGATGCGCCGTCGCGCCGCAGCATGCGGACGCAAAAGGAATGGAACGTGGAAACAAACGGCGTTTTGCCGGTGCTCGAATCAGTCAGCAAATCGTTCACGCGCTTGCGCATTTCTTCCGCCGCTTTGTTGGTGAAGGTGACGGCCAAAACGGCCGGTCCCGGGGTGTGGTGCGCCTCAATCAAATGCGCGATGCGGTGGGTGATGACGCGCGTTTTGCCGCTGCCCGCGCCCGCCAGCAGCAGCAGCGGACCTTCGACATGAGCAACCGCTTCGCGTTGTTGCGGGTTTAGACCGGCGAGAAAATCCATGGGGAACAAAAGGGCGGGGGAGCGCTTTCAGAATAGCATCGAAAACTCTATTGAGTAGTCTATAGATAGCCGGGTCTTCACGCCTTCATGCTCCGAAAAGTAGTTGCCTTCTGCCTGCTGTCCATTTCTCTGCTGGCGGGGGCGCGCAAGGAAAAAGACGCCGCCTTCGGGCAAATCGACGCGATTGTCAAGACCCTGTCCGAGATTACCGGCCTGACTGAGAAACACGCCGTCCCTTATGGCCGCATGTCCAAGAGCGAGCTGCGCAAGTTTCTGAACAAGCGCATTAAGAAGACGCTGAAGCCGGACGAAATCTACGCCGACGAGCTGTCCTTGAAGATGTTCGGCCTGGTTCCGCAGGATTTCGACCTGAAGAAATCCACCATTGACCTGCTGACCGAACAAGCCGCGGCCTTCTACGATTACGACGAAAAGAAGCTGTTTATGCTGGAGGATTCGTCTTTCTCAGCCGAAACCACGACGCTGGCGCATGAGCTAAGCCACGCGCTGGCCGACCAGTATTTCAACCTGGACAAGTTTATGGAAGATTCGCCCGCCAGCGACGATGAAAACCTGGCGCACACGGCGGTGGTGGAAGGCGAGGCGTCGTGGCTGATGATCGCCTATGAACTGAAGCAGTCCGGCCAGAAGCCGGTGCCGACGCCGGAAATGGTGAAATCGGTGGCCGACACCAGCGAAGCGTCCATGGCCGATTACCCGGTGCTGAAAAACTCTCCGCTTTATATTCAGGAATCGCTGCTGTTTCCCTATTCCGAAGGGACCGCCTTTTTCGACGCCGTTTATAAAAAGATGGGCAAGGCCTCTTTCGCCGCCGTGTTCACGGACCCGCCGGTGGATTCCGCCCAGATCATGCATCCGAAAAAGTACTTTGACCACGAAAAGCCGTCCAAGCCAGACCTGCCGAAAATCGCCAGCGATCTAAAGGCGAAGGAGATCACGGAAGGCTCCATGGGCGAATTCGACCACAGCATTCTGCTGCGGCAATATCTGGGCGACGCCAAGGCGGCCGAGTTTTCCGGCCATTTGCTGGGCGGACAATTTAAGATCTGGCAACTGGGCAAGGTGAAGCATCCCATTCTGGTGTATGCCTCGCAATGGGATTCCAATGCCCAGGCGGCGCACTTTTTTGCCGCGTATAAAAAGGTTCTGCATTCCAAGTGGAAGCATTATGATGAAACAGCGGGCGGCGGCGACACCGTCAAGGGCACCGGCGACAACGGCTATTTTGAAACCCGTTTGCAGGGCGACCGCGTCACCAGCGTGGAAGGCATGCCCACGCCTCTTGTGGTTAACTATTAAGCGTAAAGGCGGATATCATCATGAAAAGAATCGCGTCCGTGCTCTGCGGAATTGCCATGCTGGCGGCCAGCCTGCCTGCGGCGGAGGTTCCGCGCCCGGCTCCTAAACTTGTCTACAACATTCCCGGCAAGCCGCCGCAGGAGTTAAGCCAATATCTGGGCAAAGTGGTGGCGCTGGAATTTATTTTCACCACCTGTCCGCATTGCAAAGCGGCGTCGCACATCATGAGCAAGCTGCAAACCGAATATGGGGCGAAAGGGCTTCAGGTTTTGGACGTGGCCGTGAATCCGAATGCCGATTTGCTGGTGGATATTTTCGCCAAGGAGCAGCAGACCACGTTTCCGGTCGGGTGGGTGATGCAGGATCAGATGACTTCGTTCATGGGCTTCAGCGACGGGCGCTATGTGGTGCCGCAACTGGCGCTGATTGACCGCAAAGGCGTGATCCGCTACCAGACCCCCGCCATTGAGGACAAAAACTGGGACAGTTTGATGAACGAAGACGCGATACGCAAACATATTGAGGAAATGCTGAACGGCAGCAGCGCCGCTTTGCACGGAGCGAAAACGAAAACTTCGGCCGCTTTGCGCTAAAGTAGGGGATGTTGCGCCCGTAGCTCAGCCTGGATAGAGCGTTTGCCTCCGGAGCAAAAGGTCATAAGTTCGAATCTTATCGGGCGCACCAGAACTCCTTCAGCTTGCAAACACACTCCGGCCATCGGCGTCCCCTCATTGCCATCCACGGCGACGGAGTAGCCGCCCGCTGTTGCGCCCGGTTGCTGAGCAAAGCCGGATTTGCCGTCACCTTCACCCTGCGCGACCGCCCGCGTGTGCCTGCCATCATGCTGGGTGAGCAATCGCTGGCGCTCATTCGGGATGTGTTTGAAAACCCGGCGCTGTTCGCCAGTTCACCGCCTATTACACGGCGCGTGGTTGCTTGGGGAGACGGGGCGGCTGCTAACGACGTGCCGCATTCGGCCGTCGTCGTCTCAGAGAAGCAGCTTCTGGAAACCATTGGCTGCCCGGCTGAGGATTCCGCTGACCGCGCTCCGGATTTCACGGTTTACACCACTCCTCCTCTTCCGGCGGGTGTCGTTGAAAAAAGCTTCGGTTCGCGCCGCGCCGCCGCTGCGCGAGTGTCGCTCAAGAAACAGGCAAGCGAATCCACGTGCTGGATTGAATCGTTGCCGGAAGGCTGGCTCTTTCTGATACCGAACGCGACCGATGCCACCTGGCTTCTGGCCATCGGAGCGCCTTTGGAAGCCATGCTGGCTGCCAGCCGCCTTGTCGCGCCGATCATAGACATGACCAGTTCCCGCTCGGCCGAATTCTCAAGCTGCCCGAGGCTGCTGACGCCTGCGTGCGGCGATAACTGGCTGGCCTGCGGCAGCGTTGCGATGGGGTTCGATCCCATCTGCGGCGACGGCACCGCCCAGGCCATCCGCGAAGCCATTCTGGCCTCCGCTTTGATACGCGGCTTGTTTAATAACATGGACAAGTCGGCGCTGCTGTCACATTATGAAATGATGCTGACCGCTTCCCTGCGCCGCCACCTTCTGCTGTGCGCCGAGTTCTACCGGACCGGCGGAACCGGCCCCTGGTGGCAAGGCGAATTGCAATCCTTGATTGACGGCCACACCTGGTGTACCGCGCGCCTGGCGCAGGCACCGGAACCGCAGTTCCAGCTCAACGGTTTTGAACTGCTGAGGCGAGAATCCGTTGCTCGATAAGGGGCCCGATAACTCCGCGCCTTTGGTCGCCTGGAAGACCTACGGCAGGCTGGGCGTTTTTGTGCGTCCTTACACCGGGCGGCTGGGCTTGGTGGTCCTCATCAGCCTGTTTTCCACCGGCTTGGGCCTGGCCCAGCCTTACATCTCCAAGCTCCTGATTGACGACGCGCTGATGCGCCGCAACATGCCGGCCCTGGTCAAGATATCAGCGCTGATGTTCGTGGTGGCCGTTATTGGTTTCGCCGTCAACATTCTGGCCAGCTACACCTACCTGAAACTGTCGGCGGCCATGCTGTTCGACATCCGCGCCGCGCTGTTTCGGCATCTGCAGACGCTTTCGCCGCGCTTCTACGCCAAGTTCCGCATGGGAGACCTGCTGTCACGCCTCAACGCCGACGTGAGCGAAGTGCAGCGCGTCTCGGCCGACACGCTGCTTTCCGTTCTCAGCAACGTGCTGTTTTTTTTCGGCTGCGCCGGCATGATGCTGTTTCTCAACTGGCGGCTCACCATGGTCAGCGTTGTCCTGGTTCCCGGCTGTTTGTGGACGTTTCTGCATTTTCAGCGCAAGCTGACCGCGCTGACCAAGCAACTGCGTGAGCGCGGCGCGGACCTGGGCAGCCTTTTTGTGGACACCATTCTTGGGATGCGCGTGGTGGTTTCTTTGCAAGCGGGCGACCATGAAACGGAGCGCTTTCGCCAGCGCAACGACGCGTATGTGAAAACCATGCTCAGCATGCAGGTGGCGTCTTTTTTAACGGGCGGATTGCCCGGCACCATGCTGACCGCCGCGACTTCCGCTGTTTTCCTCTACGGCGGCTGGCTCATCATTCGCGGGCAGATGACCATTGGCACGCTGGTGGCGTTCATGGCGTACCACATGCGGCTGCTGTCGCCTATCCAGACGCTGATGAACATGACGGCCGGACTGGCGTCGGCGCGCGTTTCGCTTTCGCGCATTTTCGAATTGTTCGACACGCAGCCGGAAGTGCGGGAACTGCCCGAAGCGCTGCCCTTCGCCGCGCTGCGCCGATGCCTGACGCTTGAAAACGTGTCCATTCGCTATGACCGCGACCCGGTGCTGTCGGGCGTTAATCTGGAAATTCCCGCCGGCATGTTCTGCGCCATTCTGGGCCCCAGCGGCGTGGGCAAGTCCACGTTGGCGGACCTGATGGTGCGCTATCTGGACCCCGACCAAGGCTGCATCAAGCTGGATGGCGTGGACATTCGCCAGCTTGTGCTTCATGATGTGCGCCGCGAGATTATGCTGGTGGACCAATCGCCTTATCTGTTCAACGACAGCATTGCGGCCAATATCGGGTTCGCGTTTCCAAAGGCAACCCGGCGGGAGATTGAAGCCGCCGCCAGCGCCGCTGGGCTGGATGAAATGCTGCTGCGCCTGCCGCAAGGCTTCGACACCCAGACCGGCGAGCGAGGCCTTGCCCTGTCGGCTGGAGAACGCCAGCGCGTGGCATTGGCGCGCGCGCTGCTGCGCCGCCCCAGCGTCCTGATTCTGGATGAGCCCACGTCCGCGCTGGACGCCGACACCGAAAAGCTGATTGCCTCGCGCCTGCGCGCGGCGCTGCCCGACACCACGCTGATTGTCATCACCCATCGCCCCGCGCTGGCCGAAATTGCCGACGCCATCATCACCATCGAAAATGGCAGAGCGCAAATGAAACATGTTGCCGCGCGAGCTTAAAGTTGCCGTGATTGACAGCGGCGTAAATCCGCGCCATCCGCACATCAGTTCCGTGGCCGGCGGCGCTTCCTTTACGGAATCCAGCACGCTGGAAGGCGATTTTCTGGACACGCTGGGCCACGGCACCGCCGTTATGGCCGCCATTCAAGAGAAAGCCCCCGACGCCGCCTATTATGCCGCCAAAGTCTTCCATTCTTCGCTGGCCACCAGCGCCGCCACGCTGGTCCGCGCCATCGATTGGTGCATTGACCAGAATATGGATGTGATCAATCTCAGCCTGGGCACCATTAATCCGGCTCATCGCGAATTGTTCACCCAGGCCGCCGCGCGCGCTTTGGAAGCGGGCTGTCTCTTGGTGGCCGCGCGCGAGGCTCAAGGGCAGCTTTGCTATCCCGGCTGTCTTGACACCGTTTTCAGCGTTGGCATGGATGCCGAATGTGGCCGCGACACTTTCACTTCTCGCGTGGTGGACGGCAGCCGAGTTTTTTACGCCTCGGGTTATCCGCGGTCAGTACCAGGCGTTCCTCCAGAGCGTAACTTGAAGGGCATTAGTTTCGCCGTGGCCAACATGACTTCGCTGATTGTTCGCGCGCTCGGGTTTGTGCCAGACGCGCGCTCCCGCGAGCGAAAGAGCCAAGTAGCGGCAATTCTGCTGGCGTCCGGGCGCTGATTCATTTTTTTTTAAAATATCGCACTTCGGCAGTTGTCTCTGATATTCTCTCGTGCTAACCTCGATCACTTAGTAACTACCTTGTAGACCTACTTAATTCCTAAGTTGTAGTTAAATTCCTGCGTCCCTCGTCTGGACATCCCCATCTTTATTTTTCATTTTCCGAAAGGACGAAGGACTGTCGCATGAATTTCGGCAAAATTGCCTTTTTGTTTCTCACTTTGTCAGCCTCGATAGCGCTAGCGCAATCGACATTCGGTTCCTTCACTGGCACCGTGAAAGACCCTTCCGGCAGCGTGGTGGCCAACTGCAAAGTGACCATCACCAACGTCGGCACCGCGCAGGTCCGCTCCGTTGTTACCGACGCCAGCGGCAACTATGAAGCGGTGAACATGGAGCCGGCGCACTACGAGATTTCCATGGAAGCGCCCGGTTTTGAGCGCGCCAAATACACCGATATCGAGCTGGATTCGCGGCAAACTATCCGCATTGACGGCAAGCTCTCGCTGGCCACCCAAACGCAGGCGGTCATGGTTTCCGAAGCTGCCGAAGCCCCCATCACCACCGAAGTCTCCAACATTGCGGAAACCAAGGTGGGACGCGAGCTGAACGACTTGCCCGTGGCGATTAGCTCGCGCGCCAGCGGCTCCACCAGCGCCTTCACCACGCTGACCACCCAGCCGGGCGTGGAAGTGGACAACAGCGGCAATATTTCGGTGGCCGGCGCACGGCCCAGCATGCTTTCTGTCAGCATTGACGGCATCAGTTCCGTCAGCCCGCGCAACAGCGCCCCCATCTCCGAACTGTTTCCGTCCTTTGACGGCATTGCTGAAATTCGGGTGAGCGAAATCAACAACAGCGCGGAGTTCAGCGGCGTCAGCGACATCACCACCATTTCGAAAAGCGGAACCAACTTCTTTCACGGCGGGGCTTACGAGAACAACCAGAACACCGATTACGACGCCCGCAACACCTTCAGCGCCACCGTTCCCAAGCTGGACATGAACGATTTCGGCGTGTTTCTGGGCGGCCCGGTCTGGATACCCAAGGTGTACAACGGCAAAGACAAGACTTTCTTTTTCGGCACTTATGAAGCCTTGCGCCTTCCCAAGCAGCAGGTGCTGGTGGAATCGGTGCCCTCCGTCGCCCTGCGCAATGGCGATCTCTCGGCCTACTCGGGCGTCATCAAAGACCCCACCAGCGGCATGCCGTTTGTGAATAACCAGATCCCGGTCAGCCGCATTACTCCTTTGTCGCTGGCGGCGCTGAAGTATCTGGACCCGCTGCCGAACACAGGCTCGGCCAACTCCATCACCAATAACTACGTTGATAACTTCCCGACGCCTATCTCCAGCAACCAGGGCGATTTCCGCGTGGACCAGAGCATTAACTCAAACCAGACCATTTTCGTTCGCGGCACTTACAAGGAAAAGCTGGCCGAGGCCGCCCCCACCAGCGGGTCGGCGCTGATGGGAGGCGTGCTTCAGCCGGAGCACGATTATGCGCTGACGCTGGCTTATAACTGGGTGATCAAGCCCACGGTGATCAACGAATTCCGCGCCGGCTTGAGCGGATCCAACACCGCCAACAGCTACGGCACCAGCGCCTCCACCATCGCCGCCGAGGTGGGCCTGACTCCTTATTTGCCAGAGGCTCCGCCCTCCGGCAGCGCTTTCCCGAACTTTAAAATTTCAGGCTTTCAGAGCACCTCCAACGGCGCTTCCTCCATTGCGAAAACCTCCACCACCCAGTTGCTGGATAACTTGACCGAGACGCACGGCAAGCACACTTACAAGTTTGGATTTGACTATCGCTACATGACGGCGCTCTACACCAACGTTTTCGCCAGCAGCCGCCTTGGCTCCTACACTTTCAATAACTCAGTGACAAAGTCCAGCATTGGCAACGCTTATGCCGCATTCCTGCTGGGCATTCCCGACAGCGACCAGATAGCGACTGTTCTGAATCCCGACTCCAACGGCTATGCCAACAGCTACGGCACCTACGCGCAAGACGATTTCAAGGTCACTTCGCGCCTGACCATTAACTACGGCATTCGCTACGAATATCACCCCACGTTCATCGACAAGAATTCCAACACGGCCAACTTTCTGCCCAATTACAGCTCCATTCAGGCGGGCGGAACGGTGGTGAACGGCGCAGTGGTGGTTCCTGACAAAGGTGTTCCGCTGATTAATCCGGCCTTTGCGCAATCCCTTTCGCCCATGCCGATTCTGACCGCTTCGCAGGCAGGAATTCCCCAAAGCCTGCGGTATTCACAGAAGACGGACTTTGCGCCGCGTTTTGGATTCGCCTGGCGCGCCACCGCTGACGGCAAGACCGTCCTGCGCGGCGGCTACGGCAAGTTCATTGAGACGGAGCTTGGCAACCTTCTGGATGCCGCCTGGGCGGTGGAAGCCAGCGATGTGGCCGCGTTCACCAACAAGATCACCAATGGCGTGCCGCTTTACAGCTTTCCTTATCCTTTCCCGTCGAACCTGGCGCAGCCCGGAACGCAGGTGTTTGACCTCTCGGCCAAGATCCACTATCAAGACCCATTTGTGCAGCAGTGGAATCTCACCATTGAGCGAGACCTTGGCTACCAAACCGGCCTGCGCATTTCCTATGACGGCAGCCACGGCTCCGATCTTGGCTTGACTGACAATCCGGACCAGGTTCCCGCCAACACCGTCGGCTTCGCCACGGCCACCAAGGCTGCTCCTTACCCGCTGCTGGAGCAGATTGTGGAAGAAACCAACGGCGGACGCAGCAACTACAACGCGCTGACCGTTGAAGTTCATAAGCGATTCTCAAAAGGGCTGCAGTTTCAGTCCAGCTATAACTACGCGCGGAACCTGGCGGACAACGGCGGGTATGATCCCACGGCCTTCGCCGGTTCGGGCGGCGGCCAGACCACCAGCTACTTCAACCCGAATCTGGATTATGGCAACGTGGCCTTCACGCGGCGCAACCGCTTTCTGACCACGTTCCTCTACGAATTGCCCTTCAGCCACACGCCCTACAAACCGGTCAACGCCATTGCCGGCGGATGGGAACTGTCCGGCGTTGTCCTGTTTCAGTCCGGCCCGTTCCTGACGGTGCTGGCCAACGGCGCTGATCCGTCTGGCACCAACTTTCCGAACCTGATTGGCAACGGCCGCGCCGATATTAACTCCGGCGTTTCTGTGGTTCCCACCACCCAGAGCATTGCCGAATGGATCAATCCGGCTGCCTTCGCCATCCCGGCCAATAACATCGGCCGTTTTGGAGATTCTTCCGTGGGATCTGTTGTCGGACCTGGCACGGAGGCTGTTTCGCTCTCGCTGCTGCGCACCTTCAAGCTGGGAGAACGCGTGAAATTGCGCATCGGCGCGGCTGCCTCCAACGCTTTCAATCATCCGAACTATGGAACGCCGGGACTAACACTGGGAACGTCCTCGTTCGGAGTCATCAGTTCTTTGCAGACCGCTGACGGCGCAGCGCCTCGCTCATTACAAATGAGCGGACGAGTAACTTTCTAGCCGGTTGATATCGTCTATGTTGGAACAGCCAGGAATGTCCCGCGTCCGGACCCTCCCGTCTAGATTCCGAAAATCTTGAATTTTGATAAGTGAATGGGTCAAGGAGCTTGTAATTGAACCGACTGTTGCTGATTTCGGCCACGCTCTGCCTGCTGGGCATGGCACCATCCGTCCAGGCCCAAAGGGGCCAACGCGCCGCGGCAAATGCCGATGAGAAACCGGAAGACGGCTTTCCCGTCACCGATCCGCTGGTTATTTCCAAATGCGGCGGCTGCCACGCGAAAGACGACAAAGGAAATCTCTCGCGCATTTCGTGGGAAAGAACCACGCCCGAAGGCTGGGAAGAAGCCATCAAACGCATGGTGCGGCTGAACGGCCTCACTATTACTCCGGCTGAGGCTCGCTCTATCGTTAAGTATCTGGCCACATGGCACGGGCTTGCTCCGGAAGAAGCAAAGCCTGTCATGTATATGCCGGAACACCGGCTGATTGATGAAACCATCATCCCCAACGACACGGTTCGCGGCGCTTGCGCCTCCTGCCATGCGCTGGGCCGGCCCATGTCCTGGCGTCGATCTAAAGAAGACTGGAAATTGCTGGAAAACATGCATGTGGCGCTGTATAACACCGCCGACATGGCGTTCCGCAGGCCGATGGGGCGCGGCCCTGGCGCCGAAGCGCCCGCCGCCGCGACACCCGCTCCCGGCGCAGCTCCCGCCCCTGAGCCCGGCGAAGTGGCGCTGGAATTTCTGGCCAAGAATGCTCCGCTGCACACTCCCGAATGGGCTGCCTGGGAATCGCGCATTCGCGCTCCACGCATAACAGGCAAGTGGATAGTGTCGGCCACCATGCTGGGGCACGGCCAGTTTGTGGGCGACCTCACCATTGAGCCCGGCCCCGCCGATGACGAATTCAAAACCAGCGTCACGCTGAAATCTTTGAAAGACGGTTCCACCATCACGCGCACGGGCACATCTCTGGTGTACGCCGGCTATTCCTGGCGCGGGCGCTCCAAAGGCACCACCGCCGCCGGCAAATCACCCGACGATATCTTGAGCGAAGCGCGCGAAACGCTGTGGATCTCGCCTGACCAGAACACCGCCGAGGGCCGCTGGTATTGGGGCGAATATCAGGAGTTCGGTTTCGATGTGAAGCTAACTCGCGCTTCGCTTGACCCCACCTTGGCTGCTTTTGGCACCACCGCCTTAAAGGCCGGATCTAAGAACCTAAAAGTGAAAATTTACGGCGACGCATTCCCCAAGACCATAACTCCGGCTGAACTCGACTTAGGCGCGGGCGTCAAGGTGAATAGCATTGTCTCGCACACCAAATCCGAGATGGTGGTGGACGTCGATGTGGCGCCGGACGCAGTCTCTGGAAAGCGAGACGCCGGCCTGGGACGTTCTATCTTGCAAAACGCTTTCGCCGTCTATCACCACATTGACTACATCAAGGTGATTCCCGAAACATCGCTGGCGCGGCTGGGCAGCACCGTTCATCCCAAGGGATACCAGCAGTTTGACGCCATCGGCTATGAAAATGGCCCGGATGGCAAACCCCATACCCTGGATGATGTGGAACTGGGGCCTGTGGACTGTAACTGGTCAGTGGAGGAATTCATGGCGGTCTACGGCGACGATGACAAGAACTTCGTCGGCCACCTCAGTGAAACCGCATTCTTCACGCCCGCCTCCGACGGACCCAATCCGGAGCGGAAATTCAGCCGCAACAACTATGGCGACGTCTGGGTTGTGGCCGAAGCGAAAAATGAAAAAGATAAAGAAGGCAAACCGCTCACGGGAAGATCTTATCTTGTGGTGAGTGTCCCGACGTACATTAAATGGGACCAGCCCGAGGTGAGTAAATGACAGCAATAACCACCCGCAACTATAGGCTGGGTGAATTTCATTCTTTTCAGGGGGCGGATCGCCGCTTCCTTTATCTGGTTCCCGCCGGAGCAGTTTTTGAACTCGACTCCGCCGCGGAAAAGCTGATTGAGCGCCTTTCCCAAGGGGAAGCCTCTCACCAACAACTGATGGCGGAACTGGTGGAATCCGGTTTTAGCTATGCCGATGCCGATGAGTTGATCGGCGAATTGCACGGCTCGCATGTCATTGTCTCCGGCGACACTGTTCTGGAGCCGCTGGCGAATCCTCCGGCTGATTTTCCGCTCCAGTCGCTGGTCATGAATCTCACCAATCAGTGCAACCTGTCCTGCACTTATTGTTATGAGTTTGGCGAAGACAAGGTGGCCACTCCTGAAGGCAAGCCGAAATTCATGGATATTGAGACTGCGAAAGCCTCCGTGGATTTCCTGCTGTCTCAATCAGCCAATCGCAAGTCGGTTCACATCACGTTCTTCGGAGGCGAAACTCTGATGAACTTCCCGCTGCTGAAAAGCGTGGTTACTTACGCGACTGAGAAAGCCACCGAGCAGGGCCGGCATATCGATTTCAGCCTCACGACGAACGCCACTCTGCTGACACCCGCCATTGTCGAGTTTCTGTCTGAAAACCGCATCGGCGTCACCGTCAGCATGGATGGTCCGCCCGACCTCCAGGACAAGCTGCGCGTCTTCTCCAACGGCCGCGGCAGCTATGACATCATTGAGCCGCGTGTTCGCCATCTGATTGCCAACCACCGCACGCGCCCCATTACCGCGCGCGTCACGCTGACCGCCCAGGTGACGGATGTCCTGCGAATCTACAGGCATCTGAAGCATGACCTTGGCTTTCACGAAGTGGGCTTTGCGCCCGTCACCACATCCACTGACCGATCTTATTCCATTAACGCCAAAGGAATGGACAGCGTCATTGACCAGTTTCAGAAGCTGGCGGAAGAATGGCTAGAGTTCGCGCTGCGCGGCGAAATGCATGGGTTTTCGAACGTCAGCGACACCATCTCCGAAATCATTCAGGGTGTCAACAAGTCGCACCCCTGCGGCGCGGGCCTGGGCTTGATGGGCGTCGGTCCTTCTGGAGACATCGCCCCCTGCCATCGCTTTGTCGATTCCGACACCCACTCGCTCGGCAACATTGCCACCGGAATCGACCGTGAAAAACAAAACGACTTTCTGACGCGCGGCCACATCAATTCAAAATATGACTGCCAAACGTGCTGGGCGCGCCCGCTCTGCGCCGGAGGATGTCATCATGAAGCCTATGTGCGCTACGGTGACACCGGTCACCCGAACCTGCACTACTGTGACTGGATTCGAGACTGGACTGACACCTGTCTCCGCATTTACGGCGCGGTGAGCGCCAAGAACCCGACGTTTCTGGAAGTATTCGCCGAGAGGAAGGCACTAAATTGAAACACATTCGAGCAGTAAACAAAAAAGCCCGTCGCATTGACGAAATGGTCACCAGCAGCAAAGCCGACGTGGTGGCTCTTCAGCAGCAGCGGCCGCATGTTCCCATGGGCTGCACTTTGTCTTTTTCTCCCGGCTGGGAAGTGGATTCCGCCG
>Ga0209208_10000161_pt1 | contig 74090 bp, 46 predicted proteins | sample S1TSphfallax_3_FD_187694 | JGI IMG/M metagenome (GOLD analysis project Ga0209208, IMG submission 187694) | Host-associated microbial communities from peat moss isolated from Minnesota, USA - S1T2_Fd - Sphagnum fallax MG (SPAdes) (version 2) | ecosystem: Host-associated > Plants > Peat moss >... | reverse complement strand
CTTTGTTATTTTTTTTTTTTTTATTGTTTTTTTTTTGGTTTTCTCTCATCGTGTCCCCCCCCCCCCTCCCCCATTTCTTGTTATGTTATTATATAATTGTGGATTTGGCAATATTCCTAATAAATTAACAAGACAATGGGCGACTAGGTTAGAAAATGAATTGTTCAAAAAGTGAACATAAACTAAAAAGGGGACTTCCTTTATGAAAATAGTCTTACCTTCAATCTAAAATAAAAAAACAACTTCCTTTCAGTCCCCAGAAAGTACTTCCTCTAAACATAACCACCATTTCAACATGTTTATCCACTGAGTTATAATATTACCTTTCACCAAAGTGCTTGCAAATTGCTCTTATCATCTTGTTGCATTTACCTTCCAACAAGCTACCATATCCCAATGAACAAGTTCTAAAAATAAAACAAAAAATGAAACTAAACTAATACCAAAGCTACAATATTCTACATCAAACTACAATGAAACATTATCATTCTAAAAGGAAAGTAAAGCAAATGATAAATAAAATCAAAATAAAGCACATCAAGTCCCACAACTTTCACACGCACCTTTTTTTTTTCATACAATATATCTTTTTCTCCTCCATTCCCCCAAAAACTTCTCATACAAGAATGATGGGAATTCATTTTTTAATTCCCTTATTTCATAAACCACACAAGGCACACATTCCACCCACAAAAGTAAACCCATTATCCTAATCCTTTGACAAATCCCTAGTTAGTAGAAATCAACCAAAATGTAACCAGTCCATTTACGACTTACTACATGCGACTTATAGTTGTTTGTGACTAGATTTGGGAATATTTGCAACTACAAGACCAAATTTCAACTATTTTGGTCATTTTCACAACTATGATGCAACTATTAGAAATTTCATCATATTCGTTGGATTGATTTTACATTTATTTTCATCCATTAATAGGTTGATATGTCCTATTAGTCGCAATAATCACCAAATTAATTGCGTCCTAAAAATATTCTACAATGACATACGGGTATGTTTTTATGTATGTACTAAAAGTATATATATAATATGCATCATATGTGTATTGTTCATATAATGAATCTCAAAATTAATATTTAAACTTTGAATTTTTTATTCAAATCTGAAACTTGATATTTCAATTATGTAAACTACTATGTTAATTTTTTCAAAATATATTAGAATTTGAAACTTTATATTTGAATTTGAAATTTTCTATTTCAATTGTTTAAAACATTATTTGAATTTCAAATTTTTGATTTGAATATGATTTTTTTAAAATTTAAATTCGAAAAGGCTTATTTGATCTATGAATTGATATTTGAATTTAAAATTATTATTTGAGTTTAAAAATGGACATTTCAATTTTGAATATTGTTACTTGAATATGAAAATCAACATTTCAATTCTACAAATTGTTATTTAAATTCAACAAATTTATTTGATCTAAATTTTGATATTTGAATTCCAATTTATTATTGTCGAATCTAGAAATTATTAATTCAATTAAAAAAAACTTACTGAGTCTAAAAATTGACATTTTGATTTTAAATATTTTTATTTGAACTTGAAATTTGATATTTGAATTCTGAAGTTTTAAATTTAAATTTTAAGAAATTATTTGACTTGAAAATTGAAAATTGAATTCCAAATTATTATTTTGGATTCTTGAAATTAATATTTCAATTCAGAAAATTATTAAATGAGTCTTAAAATGGACATTTTAATCTTGAATATTATTATTTGAATCTAAAAATTGACATTTCAAATATGAATTTTTTTATTCAACTTCAAAAAACTTATTTGATCTAAAAATTAATATTTGAATTCTGAATTACTATTTTGGAATCTTAAATTTATATTTTAATTCAAGAGATTGTTGATTGAGTTTTAAGGGGGTTTTCTACTAGAATCTGTAATAAATCACTTTGATAAATGACTGTGTTTATTAAATATAAGTTACACTAAATAATTATTGTTATAACATAGATATGTATATTTTATAATTCATAATTACACTAGAAAAATTTGATAAATGTGATTAATGTGAAATTACTTTGAATCATTGTAATTACTTCAAATAAGAATTAATTAGTGTGTGCATAATTATTTTATAATTGAACATAATTGTTCACACTCTGTAACTTATAACTTCAAACCTAAATTAAAAATTTGAAAAAATTATAATCTAGTTAAAATAGTTGTTTGACTGATTTTAATTTCACAATTTATTATATAAAATATTATTTTTTTAAAACTCTAATTAATCATCTATGATAAATATTTCATATTAATTTTACAGTAATTATGATAATTAATTTCATGTTGAACAAATTATTGTATTTATAGTTAATAATTACCAAGAGAAAAAAATTACTTGACCTATAATAATTTTTACAAAAATAAATGTAATTATATAATAAGTAATGTAGTTAGTTGAATAATAAAAATTTAAAAATTCATGTAAAAATTTACTTTCGAATAATAATTGTTAATTCATTACTTATAATTTAAGCATAAATATTTAAAATAGTTAAAATCTAAATTATAAACATTAAATTAATTTTACATTAATTATATTATATATACGTCGATCAGATTCTAAATAATAATAATTTTAAAAAATATAGTTATTTAATTATTTATGAGTTATGTATTAATAACTTGTGAGTAAGTAGATATTTAGTTTGTTAAATATTAAGAAGTTATGTTTATTTAAGTAATTGATAATGAATACTGAATATTTGTAGTATATAATTTATAATTTAAATATATGTATATTTAGTCATTCATTAATTAAATGATTACTTAATTATCTAATATTTGAATTGTTTAAAAATTAAAAAACTAATAAAGTAAGGCATGAAGAAACTTTTGGAATTACAACTTAGTTTGTGAGGAAGTTGCAACTTCAAAACTTATCCCATATTGTTTAGTCTTCATTCCTATTTTGAAGTTTATGTAAACAAAGGGGTGTGGTCATCCAATTAAGAAATTTGTGCACATGGGATGGGCTAATCAAAAGGTTCAACCGAAAACAAAAAAATAAACTATGCACATTTCTAAAGTACTTACCTTCCCAACCTATTTATCTACTTAGCTAAGTAGGTACCTAGTTTGACCTACACACTTAGGTTGACGTATGGACCTATCTACTTAAACACCTACTTATATAAGTAGGTATTTAACCTATGAAGGTAGAACCTACCTACTTATTTTTTCACCTAAATAGGTAGGTTGGTATGTAACCTAGGTTTGTAGGCACCTATTTATGTACCTACATAGGTACCTACCAACTTAATAATAATAATTTTTATTAAATTACTTCTTAATGGCATGTGGCATATTTACATTGGACCACGTGTCATAACATAATATCATCCAAGTATTTGAATTGAACGTCTTAAATTATTTCAAAATAATAATAATAATAATATTTAAAATAATCAAATATTAAAACACATGGTAGCACATCATTGCCCTCAATTGTGACCAAATTAGTTGCATTTTAGTCACATGTGACAATATGTATACAATTGAGTCAAAGGATGAAATGTATTTGTTGGATTTTTCTTTTATACAATACCTTTTATCATTTGAAACTAGTTTATCACATGCGACTTGTTTTAGGTGACTAAAGGGATTTTAATCGCAAATGTCTCCTGCGATTAAAATTTAGTTGTAGAGACTAGTCAAAAAACATGTTTTTCTTCTAGAGTTCATTGTTGATTGGTAAAAAATGCCAATCACCCATTCCCATGGGCTAACTAATCTAATGGCTTCATTTTCAAGATAAAATAGAAAACCATAAATATATCTACCACTAATAACTACCTAGTTACTAGGAGGCCCATAGGACTAGCTAATATGAACAAATTTTCTACCTTAACAATTATAGTCCCTTAATATAATCTATTATTGTGCTTTAGTTCCAAGTCCCAATTTTATTATTATAGTTTGTTATTGTGGTTCAAAGTAATTTAGTCCAATATCATTATGCTTGAACAATTCATGGACCTTTATAGTATGGACCTTTTATTAGTTTTAAATCCACTAGATTTGATTGTTCATGTATTTTAATCCTTTATAAGCTTGTTATATAATTTGTTCCATGTTAACTACTCTCAAAATGTTATTGGATTCTATTTTTTTGGTTTTATGTTTCAATTTTCAATTTTCAATTCTTTATAAGTCTTTGAATTTTGGAATGACATGATGATTAGGTCATATGTTCAATCTTTGTTTTCAAAATGTCACATGTTCCCAAGATGCAATGGTCATGTGTTATATGTTCCAAAGATGCATTGGTCATATGTTCTTGAAATGTTGTGGTCATATGGGTCATATAATGTTCAATTTTTTGAATTTGTAGTGGTCACCATACATATATTCAATCGACATTGTATTTAGATAATGTCAACATACTTTAGATTTTTGTTGTGTAATTGTTACAAACTATTGTTACATAAAACATGGACCTTTCACAAATTGTTTACAAAATTTTGTTGTGGGGCACATAATAAAATTTCAAATTTTTAAATATTAAATTAGCCATACACCTCATGCTTCAATATGTGTAACATTGCCAAAAGTGCACCCATATTTTCTTAATCTTAATAAATATGACATTAAATTTGTCATATTTTAAATTTTTCCAAAAAAATGTTAAGTGCAATACAACAAGTGAATATACCCAAGGTTTCAATATGCTTCAAGCTGTACGACTTGGTTGTTGTTTATTCATATGATATAGTAAAATGCTCTCTAAACCATGCAAGATAGTTACCTATCACACAACTCACCAACCCGATCTTTTACCATGTCTCCATAAGGCACATGGTCGTTTGTTTTATTTTAAAGTTTTGGGATTAATTTTATCTAGACATAAAGTCAGATTTCCTGTGTCAATCAGGTAGAGTCCATAAATGAAAATCATGTATGTACATTGGTTTAGACTCCTTCCCGTTTTGCCCTTAAATAAATAATATCAAATCAAGTGTTTTATTGTTGCTAGTTTTTTTTTAAGAGGGCAGATATTATGAGTCCTCCGTCCTAGATATCTAGATCGTGGCTATCTAGTTCATTGGTACTACTGAGGTACTCTTATATTTACGTGAAAACACATAAGATTTCCAATTAATAGTGCTAGTTCGAACGAAAGAACAGCCGTGCTTCCAGTGTTTTTGTTTTATATTGGGGTTAAGACCTCCTCTTGCTCTGCTGTAGGCAAGCTACCATTCTACTACAGAAGAGGTAGCGTTATGATATTATTAATTAATCAATAACTTGACTAAACACGCTGAAATTAGTATCTTACCCACACCTCACATTCATGAATGACCATTTAGCTATCTTTTGAAGACATGGTCGAAAAAGTTCTCTAAAATTAGTCAACCATGTCCTTTCCTTTTGCAACATGCTATTGGTCTAGTTTGTTTAAATGGTAAGTTGCATCTGTCTCATTGCGAGCATCAGCAATGGTATGATTACAAGAAGTAATTAGAAAGTTTCCTTGGTAATCTAACGGTCGCTTGGTAGCTACTAAAGCGTAAACAATTTGCTTTTTGCATCCAGCTAATATAGCATGATGAGCCCAAGTTACGGCAACTCTAGATGAAAGTAAAATAAGGGTATTTAGAAAAGGAATTCCCCAAGGATTTAACACATCAATTCCTTTAGGAGGCCAATAGCTCCAATGTCTACCGTAGGTGCCAAAGAGGAATGGAAAAAGCCCAAAAGAAAGCTAAAAAGGACATGACTTCAGACACAATAAACAAAATCATACCATAGCAAAGTCCTAATTGGACCACAAATGTATGATGTCCTTCGTAAGTAGATTCATGTATAACGTCATGCCACCATACAAACATAGTATATAAGATCATTCCCAAGCCTAAACTAAGGAGTGTTCCACCTTCTGCAAAAGAATGCATATACATAACACCACCAATGGTGCTTGCAAGAGTTCCTAATGAACCCAAAGGAGGCCATGGACTTGGATCTACTAAATGATAAGGATGCTTTTGAGAGACACTCATAATTGGTTCTGTGTTTGTTTTTTAGTTTAATTTATTAGATACCCAAGAAACATAATCATCCAAAGAAACAATTTCTATGACGATAGATAGAGGTCAAATATCCAAGGGGTAACCCTCCTTCCTCTACCCTCCAAATAACATGGGAGCCTTTTAACTCGTATTGCTCACCCTCCTAGATCTTAACCTTGAACCTTACGGTAACCTTTTCCACAATAGTTACAACTTTCGATATATCCATGTCCGCCGCGGTTTATAAGTTATCGTTGGCGGTATTGTAATGTTGTTCACACAAAGATATTTGCTTACGTAGTTTCATGCCCACTAGTCATAATAGGTGACATCTTCCAAGCAAATTTTAGCTCTTATGTCTCTCATCTACCTTTCTTAGATGATGCATCCCTACTTAATCAGATCTACATGTAGCACACAATCAAAATAACCCCAAGCAAGTCGACTTAGCGCCTTAGCTCAAGTCTATGATCTTTTATGAAAATGCTAGTTGTTCATATTTAAACACCTTTATAGCCGCCTCTAGCCTTTAGCAAGCCCACGTGCAGTTCGAGCTTATTAAGTGAGTGCATCAAGGTCAAGCGTTACCCCTTCTAACAAAGGGTGGCCCGGAAGGCTCCAAGGCCCAACTAAAACCTTGGTGCGAATAACCCTCCGGGGGAAACTACAAAGAGCATAGAAAAACGCTCACCAACCTAAACAACAAGCAAACACCCAAACCTAAAAGCAAGGGATCACCCTAATAGACCCCCCAAAAGGGACTAACACCTAGGTACAAAAAACCAAGGGATTGAAGTATAACTAAATAGGAAATGGGTGACATATCAGCCATAAGTATTATAAAGGATACATTGGGCAAACCAAGTCGCGCATACGATGATGCATGTAATGTGAAAAACTATAAAGGAAGGGTTGTAGATGGTAGGTAATGGGCTACCCCCCCCACCCCCTAATATGAAAAGTTGAATTATTTGTATTCTACCTTCATTGTTGTGAAACTAAGTTTTGTTTATGAATGACCAATGCATCATGGAACTCATATTGTTTGCCTTGTGCTTTTGTAAATTCAATATGAATAATTATGTTTGTCAAAACCACATTACCTTACAACTAAAACTAAAAAAAAACCCATATACAACTTTTATGCAATTATCCAAATAAAAATACGATTGATTAATAAATGAATTGCCACATCAAAAAATCAATTAGTTGTATTATAATTTCAAGTGAATTGAAAATGGGTCTTCTATATGCTAATTTATACACGTTGTACATACATAGAATCACCATGTTTGATTTTTTTGTAGTTGCATATGGCAACTGCTACATTAGAATTGTTGTAAATGTGCCACTAAAGTAATGATTATGTTGTAACTAATGTGTAATGTACATACATGCGATCTTGCCATGTGTTCACATTACCACCACCCATTATCGGATATATTTACAACTAATTTTCATTATGATTCCCATTGATATAATTAGTACAACCACTAATACACCACTACTAAAGTACTATTGTTCAACTATGTTATGACTATAATACAACTATTTATAACTTAATAAAAATACATATTCATTAGTTATTATATATTCATCATATGTGTTTCATTTTGAGTGATTTAAAATGTTACGGTATTGCTACTTCAAGATTTAGAATTCATCTTTGAAATGCAAAGGAAAAGGAGTAATGAAAAAACAATAAGAAAAGAAATAAGCTTTCCAACTTACAAAATGGGGGGGTTTTTTTTTGGGGGGGTGCCTTTCCTACTTTAAAACCTCATAACTTTCTTATTTCTTATTCATTTTAAACGATTTCAAATGTTATAGGAGTGCCACATAAAGTTTTACAAATCAATTTGGAACTTTGATAATAATAGAACATAAAAGGAATTTTTGGGGTGTTCAAGAACTAGCATTTGTAGTGTTCGGTGGGTTTGTTTTTTTAGTTTTTGACCCCATCTACATTGTGAGCTATAACTTTTTCAATTTAATTCCATTTTTGATGATTTTTAGTGCACCATATGCACAAATAGGAGGGGTTAAAAGTTTTTTTTAAACACTTGAAACAATGGAGCCTTCCCCTTGGATCTAGCTTGCCCTGAGTGCTTAAGTGTGTGCTCACTAGTCATTTACCCTATAATTATAACTCAATTGTAATTAAAGAATAACTAAAAGATTTAACCCATATGTTTTGTCTTTGAATCCCATGTTACAAACTATATGAAGAAGGCTTGTTCTCTTATGCTTTCACATTAAAATACATGTACCATTTTGGGATGATCTCAAAAAAGTTTAACCCAAAGGCAAAACATAGAAAATAAATAAATTCATGGTTATTTTTTAGTTCATTTAGTCTTATGTTTTCCTACCTACTTAGGTAACTAAATAGGTTTTTAAAAAAATATACTTTTGTAGGTAGGCAGATAAGTTGGTAGTTCCTACGTAAATACATAGGTATGTAGGTCTTATGACCTACAAACCTACTTACATGTGGTTATGTATGAGTTACCTAACTAGTAAAATAAATATTCATATATTTTTTCCAAAATACAATCAATATGCCATGTGGTGATTTTTTTATTGTGCCACATGTCACAATCTTAGACCATTGTTAACAATCATAATGGATAATGAAGATCATTATTTTGAAAAGAAAATCATTTTAATGTCCAAATTTTTTCATATTGCCACATGTTAGATTTCAATAGATGTTTGACAATTAATGATGATAACATGATATCATGGGTGCAATTATAACCGAGTTGTATAGTAGTTGAAAATCAATTGTTTTGACAAAGTTGCAATTGAGTTGCATTGTATATATGGTGAATTGCAATTATGCAACTCATGTAACTTTTTTGTAAATACTCACAACATATAAATACAGTGAGTTGCAAATGTCCTTTGTAACTCAAAAATTGAGTTGCAAGGATAATTGCAATTTTTTTTTTCATAGTGGTTGTAATATATTTAAATTTTTGCAACATAATAATTGTTAATTGATAGTTATATATCTTAATACCATAATACATTTACCATTTTGGTAAATTATAATTTCTTTTGCCAAAAATTTGAAAAAATATTTATTGTTTGTTCTAAAATTTTGATAAAATCAAAAGTTCAAATGTTAGGTTTTGAATCGTAGACCTTCCATGATAGTGACTTAAAACTAGGGCAATAAGTATCTAATTGTTTCAAGTAGTTGGTAGTTTAGTTAGGATCTCCCTTCTCACTCCTTAGTTTTAAAAATCTCATTTTTGGGAATTCAATTGGGACTGGGTCCTCCATTATGGCATTTCACTTCTTCTTTGGGGAGTTTCTTATCAATAAAAGTTTGGCATCAATAAGTACAAAATGTTAGTGGTTACTTTGTAGGTAATATTATGTAAGTAGATGCACATGCATGGTTACTTCGAACATAACTAATTACCATGGTTAGTTATGGCACAATAATATAATGAAAATAATGTTTTTTGTTCACACATCATCCATTCTACATGGTGCATTGGTGGGTGTCAAGTCTTCTAGCCCAATTTATGAATCCTTAAATATAAGGTAAGGCCCATGGTTAGCAACATCCATATTGATGGATGCATCCAATTTATGAATGCTCATTGTTTGTAAGGTAAAGGTTGCCATGACTTTAATCCATGGAACTAAGGGCCACTTTAAAAAAAAGGTCCAAGGAATAGGGTACAATGAAATCGAACATTCCTATTGGTCAAGAGCTTTAAATTGGTCCCAAGGCCTTTAGACAAGGGTCTAGGACTAAGACAAATCAGATTGTGATTTAGCTTACATGACATCATTTTGGAGGGAAAACTAATTGGTTTAGACCCCCAAAACAAGCTTAAAGGAGAGCCCATGGTTTGAAGAACCAAAATGTAAGCTAGGGTTCAAGGTTGTTCATTTCTTTGTTTTCTGTTTTTTTTTCATTATTATTTTTTAATTTTTGTTGTTCAAATTTTGTGAAAGTGGAAGACATGTTATGGATGGAGGACATTGTTGAGAACACACCAACTCTTCCATTTTTACCAATTCTAGATTTGGCACGGCTGGTTTCTGGATCTCCACAAGGTGGTTGCTAGGAGTGCATTTCTAGCCTTCCCAGGTGCACGAATTGAAGTTGAATCCGAAGGTGGGACAGAAAGTGAAAAGTTGAAGTACCAATTTTCACAAGGGGAATGGGACTTGGACTTACAAGAGATCCCTAAACCGATTCTCATTCCAAACAAGAAAACTCAGGAAAAAAAAAAGGTGGTCATGATAAAAGACAAAGGTGAAAAAAGTAAAAAGGTTGAAAAGAAGATTCATTGTGTGTGGCAAAAATTAAAAACAAGAAAAAACAAGAAAGAAAAAAAATACAAAAAATAAAAAGACCACATGTTAACTTAATCACACATTTAAAATATTGGACCTTCAAATTGGACCCTAAGCATTTAGACACACTCATTGTATCATAAGAATTTTTTTTTTAAAAAAAAATGTGAAGAAGGGTCCAACTCAAGGTTCAATTTGGTTCAAATTGGTCCCTGGGCCTTTGGTCCTAGGACCCTTGTCTAAAGTGGCCCTAAAAGTAAGGAACTAAGAGTAGGGTAACATTCGAGGAGTTGATGATCATTTTGGAAAAGTTCTCACTTAAGGTGGAGCCAAGGGGGTCTTTATTTCGGGAATGTCTTGCTCCAAGGGGTGTTATTTGACTTAAAGCATTGGTAATTAATTAATTAATTAATTTTACGATACCCAAATGGTTATCACTAGCGAAAGAAAAGAGGCAAGACATTTCAAAAAATAAAAAATGTTCACCCCTTAAGTGGGAGGAAAAATTCCACTTGTCAATGTGGCCTGAGATACACTTGAGATTTTATGCGCATGCTTTATGAGTGCATAGATGGCAAAACAACAACCAATAACCACAACTATTACAACCTAATAAAATAATATGGATTTCATACCTTACCATGAATTACGGCATATGCCATGCATGTGGTGTTATAAAACTATGTCCCAGAGTTTGTACAATGTTGGATTTTTTGTTGTTCCCATTGGTATGTTAACATGTTCCTAAGTTCCCAATGTGTGCTTCAACATGTTCTAAAGTTTTCATGTGTTCATCAACAAGTTACGCAGATTCTCAATGTGTTCCCCGATATGTTCCCAATAGCATTCTACTCTTGTAACCTATATAATGAGGCCGAACCGAGGAGACTACTCTACATCTATTTTGAAACTATCTAAAACTTGATTACATTTTGTTTTTTGTGATGGCCAATCAATGATGCTCATCAGAAAAGAGAAAAGAAAAAGAACTTTGGGGCGGGGTCCCCACAACTAATTAATATGAGAGGCACACTATGATATGTCCCACACCGTTTATGCCCCTACCATTAGCCCAGGTCAAAAATGGGGACAAACAGTTTTGGAAATAAAACTTTTACGCAGCCAATGATAAGGCTCAGCATGCAATCATGAGGGGTCCAGTTTTTTTTCTTTGGGGGGCGGGGTGAGGGATTTTTGTGTGTTTTTGGCCTCTTTCCAAATGTGGCCTGTTCCCATAGGGTTCCTAAAAGTTCTCAAAGTGTTCCCAAGTTGTTCCTCAAGAGGATCCCAATAGCACTACCTCAGATTTATCCCATATGATTTGTCCACTCTCATGTATATAAACTGAAAAGGTGTGGGCGTAGGGGGAGTACATTTGTTTCTATTTTGCAACCAGGGTCCAAAGAGGTGCTTCTACTGGGGAGTGCCCAATGTTCCTAAATAAATTTATGATGGGCCAATCAATATGACTTCTTTGCCCCTACCCTCCCCGCCACCACGAAAAAAAGTTGTGAGAGCACCCTTGAACTATATAATAAATAAGTACCCCCAGTTTTATAATGGGGGGGTATTGGCCCAGGCCAAAAATGGTGCTGAACAGTTTTGGAACATGCAAAATTTCATGCAGCCAATGGGATGGCTCAGCACGCACTCAAAGTGCCTTGATTTTTTTTCTGTTCAGTTTTGGGGGGAGGGAGGGGGAGGATTTTTTTCTTTTTCCCTTTGTTCCCTTCACGTTCCCAATGGGTTCCCACCATGTTCTCTAGGGTCCTAGTGTGTTCCCCAAGGCCCCGCCCCCCCAACATAGTTACTTGTATTTGGTCATGACAAAACTGGGAACGGTTAGTACCTAGTGTGTAAGAATTTTGAGGCTATGAAAATCAGGCCCAACAGAGATAAGAAATTGGGGAGGGGCACGCGTCACGTTCCCTGTGGCCCATGACACAAAAATTCTGATTATTCTCTGAAGAAGCGGCGCATCACCGCAGAGCTGCTGCTGCTGCTATGCGCACTCGGGAAACGCGAAGCCCTGCGGCAGCCACGCTGCATCAGCGTCGCATCCGGTTCTCAGATCTCCCCCCTTCTTCCATGCCAACCACCAAAAACCATCTCTCCTTGTCGTCTTCATCAGATTCTGGTTTTTGTGCAGATAGATCGGCGGGAAGCTCCGTTGCGTTTGATCAGCTGGAGTCTGATAGTTATCGAGGTTTACTTGTCAGATTCTTATCCTTTTTTCCTGTGATTGTTTTGGAGAGCTTTTTTGTTTGGGGACGAGTTGGTTTCATCATCAAATTTGGGAGCAGCGCGATGTGTGACGGAATCGATACTTGGGTCGAAAGCAATCATCGCTTGTGTATTGTCTTTGGGAATCCTTGTTCGGAAGGGACTAGTAGTAGGACTTGTAGTTTGAATTTCCTCTTGTGTGACTTGTGAGGAAGGGAAAAATCAAATTAGGGCAATAGGGGGAGAAGGGGGGGAGAGGAAGCTCTCCTCACTCTCTGTTTTGAATGATCAGTGGAGAAAGAAAAGGGTTGGCCTCTAGGGGCCCCGAAGGAGAAGGGTAATGGGATCTCTTGTTTTAATTCAGGCTGCTAGTAAAAGTTTGATGCAGCAATTTGGGGCTCCAGAAAGGAGGGGTAGTAGTAGTCGTAGTAGTAGTAAACTCAAGTATATTATCACACCAAAGCAGCATCACAGTAGTAGTAGTAGTAGTAGTAGTAGAGGAACCACTGTGGTGCTCCTGAGACTTCAATCTAATGATGCCTTGACAAGTTTTCAAAGGAGCAGAGATGTATTCCTACGGAGATCTGGAATTCCCAAACAGAGGTATATTGTACCCATGTGTTTTCCATTGTGTTTTGCTGCATGTTTCCCACATTCTCAGATGATGTTTGCTTGGGGTTATTCTGGTGATAGCACTTAAGGGTCTCTATTTGGGTTGGTGCAGGAGGGGAAAGATTGTATTCAGGACCTTTTGGCAGGATCCAGGGGTTGATGTAATTGAAGGTGTGACTGGAGAGAGCTCCAGTTCTTCTTCCAGCATAGTCCTCACAGCTGAGACTGGGGCTAACCAGGAACATGGAACAGGAACGGTCAATGATGAGTCCAGTGTCTCAATTCCAGATATTGAGTCATTGTTTCCACTCCTACAGGTGAAATTTTAACCAAAGTACATACATGGCTGCTGTGCTTCATATACTCTTGTTCTGTTGGCAGGTTTGAGCTAGTCTTTGAAAAATTCTGACTCTGTGTATGTACATGTACAAGTGACACTGCAGAGTGATGAGCTAAGCTGCCCATCTTCTGTTTATTAAGAACTATTGTACTGTACTTTGGTTTGTAGACATGTGAAGTTTAATGACACGGGAGTTTAAATAGGATCAGAGCATCAGAGTTTGTGGAAGTCAGGGGTCTAAAACATAAGAATGAGGAAGGAGAAGTGTGATACACACATGCCTGAGGAGTTCAGCTTCCCCATGCAAGAATGTGGGGATGGAATAAGTGACTAGGGTACCTATGGTGCTAGTAGAAGCATGGTGAATGTACTCAGTTAATAAAATCAGGTTTTGTTGCTCTTTTTTGTTTTCCTATGGGAATTGTGGGTCATGAATTTTCTCAGCCATGTAAAGTCATTGTTGGTCAATGGTGACATGGTTGGTTGACAAAGTCACAAATATTGTGTTTCCACAGGTTCAGTCATTGCAAGAGCAAGAAAAGTTAGCTGCGACTCCTGCACATCCTGATGGGCTTTACGGTACGCCTCATAGTGTCTGTCTTAGAACAGAGTTTAAGTAAGAGTGGCAGCTATTGATCATGTCAGCTCCCAGTATGTTTGTAGTGTATATTGGGCATGTCTAATGATCTTTTGCTCTTCTTTTGTTTTTACATCATGTTCCTGTCCTGTTTGCCATATGTTAGCCCTTGGGGAGCAAGTTTATATGTAGTCACATAAACCTAAAACCAGACCATGAATCCTGACTTCTGCACTAAGATTTGATAATTCTGACATAATGCACCCATAACCATCAAACAGCAATGTCATTGAAGTGCTGATACCTGATACCTTGTACACCCAACACAGTAATAGAATCCCAGAGTGTGAAGTGAAGCTAAAGTGGCAAAGGGAGCTGAAATTGAATAATAGCAAAACTAAAATTGTGAATAGAGGGCAAAGGAAAAAAGAGGGCAGAGGGGGCTTATGAGGAGAAGGGGATTGTATGCCAGCCATGTATCCTACATTTGTATCGAATTGCATGATGGAGCGAGTATGGCGCTTTGGCTTGCCATTGCTGCTAGCCCAACTCCACAATTCTCTTCTCCCTGTGGCCGTTGTCAGCTTTGTAGGCCAGGTACTTTATCTTCTTCCTGTCAAGCCCTACTTCCTCTCTCTTACATGGGAGTGCTTTGTCGGGTTTTCTTTTGTTTGCGTAGTTCAGCCCTCTATGGGAGCTACTTTGCATCGTGTTTTGTGGAGCACACCTGGCATTTTGCCTGGCCTGCTGTCATTGCCATTCTTCATCATACCCTCCTTCCTGTCGCCATCGTCAGCTTCGCAAGTCAGGTTGGTCTCCTTGTTACCCCATTGAGAAATGGCCATCAACCTGGAATTTCTATGGTTGGAACCCTCTCTGTTTTGGTCCACAGTTTAGAGCACATGATGACCAAATCTGAACATTGCAGCAAAACATGTCTCTCTATTAGCTTCTGACACACATGAGAGTCAATATAGTGGTAGCAGCACAATAAGAGACCTGATGACTTAAGGGGGGTTCATTCTAGCACTTTCATGATTTCCGGTTAAAAAATGGCACTACTGTAGTGAGACTGTGAATACTATTAATGAGGGAGGTGTGTGCTTTGCAGTTTGTGATATTTGCTGCAGGACCATGGGTGGGAGCGTTGATGGACTCCATGCCCAGAGTTGTTGCTTTTAATACACTTTGCATTCTGCAGGTGAGGACTATTTGGTTAGCTTCTGTTGATTGGGTTTTGTCACTGATTTCAGAGGGGACTCTTAATGATTTGTGCTTCCTTGTGTATGTTTGGAGTTGAGGGTCTATAGCATAAATGTGGTGTGAATTGATGCTTATGAGGAGATGTGTTGTACGGGTCATCAATGGGCCAGACGGGTGCAATGCTTACTTCAGCAGGGGTGACAATCTATGCATTGAGTGGGGCTGCATCAACTGCTTCTACAGCAACTATGTTGCTGCTTAAGCCATGGTTTTTGGTGTTGATAGTGGCAGCAGCTATTGAGCGCTTAACAGGGCTTGCATCAGGTGTTGCCTTCGAGAGGGATTGGGTTGTCTTGGTAATGTCTTAAATCTTTTGACCTTTCTGGAGTAGTGGGATGCCTAAGAAGGATAAGTAATTGAAGCCATATGTAGTGACTTCATGCTGACATGAGATTATGGTTATAGCCTCTGCCAGAGGACTGCTCTATCTGCACTTGATAGTGACACATGCATGAGAATGTCAGCAAAGAAGTGCTCTATAGTCGTAGTCGTAATTTCTCAAAATTGTGTGATTTTCTAAGTTTCACAATAGCAGGAACTAAGTGGTGGCCATTCCTGCAGCTGGCGGGTGCCAATCGGCCTATTGCACTGGCAAATGCAAATGCCATTTTACGAAGAGTTGAACTTGTTTGCGAGGTCGGTCATTTTGTTCTGTTGCAAAATTGTTTCTTGTTTTTGTAGTCAATTGACCTTTGTTCATGTTTGTACACTGCAGAGTAACTTAGTATGTCCATATCTGTAATGTGTCCAATGGCAGCTTACTGTTCTCTTTCTGTGAAGAGAAATCTTCTTTTGCAGTAACATGCACTAAATGTTTTTCTCTAACTGATAGATTGTCACTAATGGTGTGCAGATAGCTGGCCCTTTTGCATTTGGTTTACTATTGTCAAAATATGACCCGAAGCTGTGTGTCAAACTGGCAGCTGGTGCAATGGTTGTCACCCTTCCTGTTTTGGTATGTCTCTGTCTTTCAAAGAATGTTGAGTTTTCAGTCAACCAACAACTTGATGGAATTTGGATCAACCCAACAGGTAATTGATAGGTTTCATTGCGTGTTGCAGTTGTTTTTGGTCCATCTTACAGATAAATCATCAAAAGGAGCCTTGCAACGACCAAAACATGTTAGTACATGGGATGGAAAGGCTATTCATAGTAGCTCTCACATCCAGCTTCCAGAAGCTATAGGTTCGTATCATTTTGACACATATACCTAATTCATGACTGCTTTGATGTGCCAAGAGATGTAATCTTAGTAACTGAACAAGTTAATGTCCCTTTTTGGATACTAATGTGGAAGATTGCTGTGATGCACAGTTGTTCACTGATTAGGGTAGGGGCTGCAGGGGAAGGAGGACTACATGCAGTAATGAGGGGATGGAAACAATATTTGTCACAACCTGTATTACCGGCCAGTTTGGCATACGTTCTGCTGTACTTCAATGCCGTATTAGCACCTGGGGGCCTCATGACAACGTATCTTAGTCAACAGGGTCTGTATCTCACATGCTAGGATTCTCATCCCCCTCCTCTGGATTCTGATTGGGTGACTGTCAACACATGGTATAGAGACATATGGGATTCTTGTCACTTCAACACCATCACTCTAAGCTTTTGCTCTTCTTATTGACAGGCATAAATCCCTCACTGATTGGATTATTTAGAGGGATGTGTGCGCTCGTGGGATTCATTGCAACTTTTCTGTCAGCATCTATTATCAGCAAGCTTGGGGTGTTGAAGGTTGGTATTACATCCTGCGGTTTGGAAAATAACAGAATGCTGATTAATGTAGATATATATGGGAGGTGTCCAGTATCAAGTCATTTTTCCACTTTTAAGCAATATGCACACAGTATTATTACTCAACATAGATTCTAAAATTGGTGGTGGGTATGAACAGGCAGGAGCAGCAGCACTAGTGTTTCAAGCATCTGTGCTTGCCATGGCAGTTCTGGTGTATTTGAGTAATCCATTGGGACATCAAGGTTCACTAGTAGTATTCCTTTTTCTAATCGTGAGTCAAATTCCCATCCACAACTCTTGATATGTCCTTTCACTATCACAAGCTCATGAATTTGAAAGACAAGATTGCATTTGAGACAATGCCTGGAAGCTGGTCATATAAACATCCTCTGATAGCTCTGGAGAAGTTATGTACAAGATAGAGTTCTTGAATTTGCTATGCAAAGTAATTCCTCAAATGAATCCATTCCAACTTTTGTCTGCTGGGATTTGTAGGTGATATCACGCCTGGGTTATTGGGCATACGACATGGTTGATGCACAAATATTTCAAACAGCAATTCCAGCAGCACAAGCAAATCTTGTGGGAACCACTGAGGTCTCATTAGCAAGTTTAGCTGAATTGGTGATGCTGGGAGTAGCCATAGTTGCAAATGATGTCTCACATTTTGGTGGTCTGGCGGCCCTATCGATGGCCTCAGTAGCAGGAGCTGCATGTGTCTACTGGTGGTGGCTCGCTAACCCTAGTGCTGATCAAAGACGACTATTCCCAAGCAACTTGCAGCTTGATGATTCTGACGAGGGCAGGGAGTCACTATTGCAACTACTTGTCCCTACACCACTGCTGTAACATATCTCAAAATTGGCCACTTGATATTAGATTTAGATCATGCCAAAAGATAGTCTCTGGTTCCATGAAATTGGATCTCTCCAAAGGGGTATCAAATATTCTTTTTCTGCAGGATTTAATTGAAAATCATAACATTGTAAACTGCAATGGGTGAAAGCTGGAAGGAAAAAAAGAGGGCAAGATTTGTCAAAGTAAATAGGTGTATTTATCTGTCTTCTTGTAAAATGAAGTTTTAACATGGAGCTTCAAGCATGCAAAGATTCTGGGACTCCACTTTGCATGATTTCCTAAGGATGAAAGCTGGACATGGAATTAAGGTTATGAACACAATTTTGGGCACTCTACTTCTCCATAACTTATGAAGTGTTTATTGTGTCATTCACTTTGTTCACTATGTTATTGTGGTTCCTTTTGAACATCTGTTGGAAGCTGGCATCCTATGGCCTAAAGAGGCAGTGGATTTAAAAAAAGCAAAATCATGTTACAACTTACAAAAGAAAGAGGTTCTCATTCATGTGAACACTTTTTGAGCCTAAAAAGTTCCAGCTTCCCACAAGGTGCAAAATGAGGCATGAATGGCTGGATTTGCCCCAAGCTGTAGGGGTCCTCTTAATAAATATTGCATGGAATCCAATCATAGGAGCTTGTAGCATACAACAGATGCAAACGTCACACAAAAGATTGAATGTAATTGGGTTCCATTGCAAGGGATTGAGAATTGGAAGAGATTGACAAGTGACCAACACACAAAAGATTGAATGTAATTGGGTTCCATTGCAAGGGATTGAGAATTGGAAGACATTGACAAGTGACCAACAAAGATTGAATGCCATTGGGTTCAGTTGGATGAAATTGAGTGTTGAGTACATCCACGGTTGAGTCCCATAAATAGGGTTGAAAATCCCTATTTTGACCTAAAGTTCCATATGATACTAGCAAAACCTATCTTGAGTTTGATGAACATTATTGGACTTTCTAGTTGCCCTAGGACCTACACGAAAGTATTCTCAACTCAAATAAGGTAGATTGGACCTTTAAGGTTTGGTTGAAATCAACATGACATGATTTGTTTTTATAGCATTGTGGTTCTATTATTGCATTAACCTCGTAATAATTGTTATGGTGGAGTGAAGCATCCAAATAAATACAAAACATGTGAACATGTCAACTATGGCATTTTTGGGTTTACATGGATTTGATGTGAATTGGAAGTCCTATGTAAATTCCCCACCTCTTTTGTAACAACTAATAATTTACAAAGTTTCTTAACCATTTTCTAAGCATTTGTCAAATGTGTTATTTGTTGTAATTCAAATTCATAACAAAGGTTGGGGTGTGACAACTTCAAGATGATCGGGACAAATAACCCTTTAAATAATGCAAAATGATGCACCTTTAGGTTTGTCAAATGAGATTGGTGGTAACTTTTGATTTGCAATAATGGAATTTTATAAACCTCAGCACATTTTCTAATCTCTACAATTGGGACTAGGGTGTGGGAGTAGTGGGATGATTAAGACAAAACATGTTTCACATGCCTTTCATAGTTGTTTGAATTGCACAAAACAAATAAAGAGGAAGTTTAGTGCAATTTGGAACCAAAAGTGGGTCATGGATTCATCAAATTTTCACTTAGATTCAACATGAGAATCATAAGGGTACTTTCTTAATAATATATTTTGTAATTTTCCATGAGGATTACATCCCAACAGCATTTGCCAATCTTCCTAAAGTCCTATTTCTCAAAATTAGACATTTAAAGTTCTTTTACGACTTAAACAATACTAGAAAACTTGGTCATGAGCCACTACACACTTCCGCTCAAATCTGATTTCAATGGAATGGGACTTGTGTCATTACACCATACATTAATTGTAATGAAAGGGAGCATGAAAATGCCATTTTTTTTTACTACCTAAGTTGAATGGGATTCATACCATTCCACTGTACAATGGGTAACAATGCCACCTTTTTTACTACCTAAGTCGAATGAGATTTGTGCTAGTCCACCATACATTGACTATAATTGAAGGCAACTATAATAATGTCACCTTCTTGGTATTGCCTAGGTGGAATTGGAACCATGCCATTGAGTCTCATTCCAACATACATTGACACAAGTGGAAAGCAACCATGGTAATGCCCCTTTCTTGAATACTTAAATGGAATGTGAGTGGATGTGTTCACCATTGATTTTGCAAATTTTTAGGGGGATTGTAAGAAAATAAACTTTTTAAATTTTACTTCTAGTTTGTTGTAACCATTGAATTTTGCTAAAACCATTAAATTAAAACATTCACATGGAGGTTTGAAATGTGGTACCTTTGTTATTAGCTTTTACACATCCTTCTCCTCTTCATCCACCTCATGTGCAACTCCTTCAAGTCTTTATCAATCACAATATAATGACGTTTCATGATTGTTCACAATAAGATAGGTCATACATGGTTACTTGTGATGAAGATCCACCTCTTGTCCTAACAACTTTGTATTATATTAGGAAATGCAACAATAAGATAACTAATTACAACAAACAACATCCAAGTTGGATGATACATGTAGTTCCATGAAATAGACTAATGGTGTTCATCCCAAAGTTATTGGCTCATGTATCTAAACATGAACAACTTGCATATGTTTACTTTCTTTATTAGCATTTAGAGTCCTTCAATAGTGGACATTTACATTCCACATTTCTACAAGAGAATTTTTAGGACTTGCACCATCCCCTTTGTTTCCCAATCTTCAATGTTCTCCAATAAGAGATGAAATATTCTTTCATGTAAGTTTTTACAACATTGGGTGTTAAAGGAGGGTCATATCAAAATTGCTTGGCTAAGTTTTCATATTGCATCCCACTACTTTTGGGTGTGTAATCCAAATTTCTAAATTGTTAAATCCAAATGTTGGTATGTAACTTCCTTCATTGTTCCCTACCAAATTGATTTCAAGCCAACAATTTTTCCTTTGTCATTTGTAAGAATTTTGATATTAAAAATATGACTAGTGACCACACATTCCTTCATTTGCTTTTGGTAAATGCCTTGTCTTCAATTTTCTTACTTCCATGCTATTTGGAAGGTCTTTTTATTGATTGTATCCACATCTTCTAGCTCATTAAAGTTGGGCACATTGGCCTTTGGAACATCATATCTGTTTGTTGTTGCATTAAGGACATTTTCAAGGAGGTAACTTCCATTTTATTACAAACAATGTGTAAAAAAATATGAAGTGCAACTTATTAACAAAAAGTATAAATTATAATTTATTTAAATGTAAATAGGATGCCAATAATGCATTTTGAAAATATTTTGAGAACATATTTAAAATATATTTAAAATATGCTAAGAATATGGCATTATTTCATAACATATTTAAAAATATCCTTTTGCTTCAAGTGCTTCCTAAAATATACAAGGAATGACATCTTTAAAAGGACATTAGGACCTCCAAGATGTGTCATTGATTGGGATGGGTTTTTTACCCTTTTTCACTTGTGTTTAAACACCACCCTTTGGCCTCTCATCACCACCGTTGTCATATTTTCACAACCCAAATGTGAAAATCAAACTTGAAAATTGCATTAGAATTCAAGGGATCAAAACTTGTCACCTCAAAAAATGAGAGGCAACAATAATGTTTAGCCATTTGTTGCTTTATAAAAAGGTTGAAAACTTTGCAAGTTTTACTTTGTTTCATATATATTTTAAGAAATTCTTTTTTATGTACACATAATGGAACTAAAGAGCTCATTTCACCTTCAAAATTAAACCTAAAAACAATGACAACAATGTTGTAATTGTTCATTTTAGTATTTTTTAAAACAAAAAAGAATGGCTAATCATTCTACCATGTTTTCTTGCTACCACATTTTGCAAATAGGTCAAACGAACTACATTTAACAAAGAAATATGAATCCCAATCACTTTCAATGGTTTAGAGAGTTATTCACAAGCATACTTACATTGATTTAAAAGTGCATCTATGTTGACACACACATTCAACACCTCCATGGCATCAAAAGAGTTGGGGCTACATACATTGTGATGAAAAAAAAAAATTGTGTGATAATTATGTTTAATTATATCCTTGCATGGACATGAAATGAAATGATTAATCATCATTGTTGAATATAGTTATTTGCATCATATTAAGTTGAAAAGTCCATAAATTAGCATATTTATTACCAAATTTGATTGTGAAAAATGAAATGTCTATTCAACACTTGAATGTTGAACTATATAAAGTATCATGGTAGGCAATATATTGATATTCCTACAAATTTATCTAGGTTTGTTCATAGGTGTTCTTATAATACCCTTTGAAATTGTGGCCTTCAATGTAAGGAAATACACCAATTTCTTTAAATCATAACCAATCACAAGTAGTTCATATCCTTGGGAACAATGAGAAATATTAGCAATGAAATTTTAACATTTAGCTTTTGAAAATGTCAAAAGATTGTGCCCTTATTAATAGGTTCTTGGATGACACATTCAATATTGAAGAAGCTAATCATAGGCTACTTGAAACATAACCATGAATTGTAAATCACACAATTCACAATTACCACCATAAATAGTTAGCTAAAATGTCACAAATTGAGATTGCAAAGCAATATTTATCCACAATATTTTACCATGTGTGAATTATAAAAAAAAATCTTATTTGAAAAAACAAGAGTGTTTTTTTCATTTTAAAGACTGAAAAATATTGAAAAAATTACTCTATTGTTCACCTATTTTTATAGGTAAAATTATTCCTTCTAACACATTCTAAATAAAAGAGGCATTTGGGGTCCGAAGAAAAATAATGGTGGATGTCCTTGGGTAGGGGTTTTAGTTATTCATTGAAGATATGTTAACATGGTGAGGTGAAGAAATGGCCAATATTTGTGCATTATTTGGGTGTCCATGATGATAACTTCCTTGTCTTAAGATTGTAGCCCTTAATTACACCACAAGCCTTGGCCCATCCCCACCCTCTTTTCCTTCATTTCCTATCTTCCAATATTTTTCCTTCCTCCCTCTTGTGGTGCTATTCCTTCTTTGAATGAATTATGTTAGTTTCATTTTCTCATGTGCAATAATTTTTTTGGTGTGTGAACGTTGGTGATTGTGCACATGTATATTCCTACTTTCAACTCTTCATTCATCTATTTGAAGATTGAGGTTTGACAAGGCCGATAATTGTTTGGGTGCTTAGGTGCAATAGGGTTTCCATTTTCAATTTTGTGATATTAAAAGATTTCCAAGATACTAACAAAAATAGTTGAATTTACATTAGATAAACAAAAATTTCGAACACTTTCCCAAATTATTTTGGAATAAGAAAACATTGTTTAAGTGCAAGTTTTTGCCAAGAGATGAGGATGTGATGATCATAGGATTGTGGATAAAACTTTACATGTTGATGTCCAATGGTTTCACAAATACAATGGTTAACTTAAACAATGTTGAGCTAGCAACATTTGCTTCCTATGGAGGCTCGATGTGGTTGAGTTTTTGCATTGGCAAAAATAAAGTATTTGAAATTGTGTTAATTATAGTTTTGGAAATGGCTAATTATAGCTTCATAATGGTTCTTCCTATCCTATTTGAATTTTCAACAGGACTACAGCCTAAGATTTATACAAGCTTCAATTTATATAATGATGATAGTTGTTCATGAAAAGACATGATCATATGTTGAGCGAACATCAAATAATGATTTTATTCCTCTTGTTATTGAAATATATGGGTGTTTTCATTTTTGTTTTAATTCATTGATGATCTCTTGTGCACATACCATTATCACACGTCATTAACAATCCTATTTAATCCTTTCGATGCTTGTCTCTTATTATAAATAACATGTATCCATAGGCCTACAATGTGCACAAACCATAACGATTTTTCAACAAGTTGTTGCACTTGGTTAAAATTCCTCATCTTTTCCACACATCATAGTTAGTGCACCTCTATCACCAGTTGATTTGTGGCAGATGATAGTTATTTCATTTTAGGTCTTCTTTGTTATCGTTGATTGTCATTTCGTAGCCATGAGTCTTCTTTGCATAGGGTCTTTACTTGATTTTTGTTGATTGTTTGCTTTTTTTCTTTTTGGGTTGTGTCTACTTGTATTCTCATTTGCCTCGTACTTTTGATGGATAGGTTCCTATCCTTGATTTTGATATACAAGGTTCTTCTTCTTTCTTTGCTTAACTATAAAAATTTGGTGTGAAAATAGGCAACAAGGACTCATATTCAAGCCTAGAACAGGAGACACAATTTTTTTGTAGTGACCAAAACTTTCGGATTGGAATGTCCTATGAAATGGGCAAGTGCCTGTGGATTATGCTGGTAAGCTGCCCTGGGCAAGCCCCATAGGGTGACACAGGCACAAACGTCATAATAGGTGGCCACAAGCCTGTTCCATAGTTTGCAATCTTCTGGTTTGGAAGATTATATAGCATAATCTTCTACCTTAGATGATTATGCAACATACTCTTCTTATCTGGAAGCTTATGAATTGTCATCCAAGTGACATATGACAGGTTGAAGTGCGTCAACCAACCTACCATGCCTTTAAAAAATGAACACAAAAGTGGCATAATCATTCACCACAGATGTTAGTGGATGAACAATCAGAAACTGAAGCAAAGCAACTCCAGTCAGAGTGAACCAGCACCCACAAAAGCACAACCATGGATGGATGGTGTGTGCACAGGAATTTTTTTTTCATTGGGTCCTTTTTCCCCAGCTAACCTCCCCATAGCTGAGAGTTCTAGAAGTGTGCCAAGGGTTAAAAAATTGGGATTCATCCAAATGGATGGTCTCGAAACGGAAAACCAGGGGTGGTTTGTTTGTGGCTGCTGGGTCACACTGGCCAGCAACTCCATCCATGTGCAAATGGAACAAGCAGATAGAGGAGTAAATTTTGAATGGGTCTGGTGGGAGAGCAAAAGACCACCATTAACTGCATTACAAGTATCTGAACCAAAAAGCCAGTGTGGGGCGGGTATTTCATTTTTGTAATACCTGCTCGTTCTGGGTATTTGAAAAATTTCAGAACCAAAGAACCGCCAGCTCCAGGTATTTGAAAAAAAAACCTGATTCAGATAATTGCTGGTTTTGGGTATTTTGAAAAGCTTCAAAAAATTGTTGGGTTTCATGAAAGAACCGGCAAAGAACCGGAAGTTTTAGGCAAATATTTGATTTTTTTTCAACTTGTTTTTGGAGATGTGTGGTTGGTTATATGTAATAACTGGGTATTTGAATTCTTGAAAACCATGATTATCCATCAAAATCAGGTTTTTTCGCTGATAACCAAGGTTATAAACTTTGATATTTGGCTTAAAACCCAAAAGGGGTTTTAGTGCAATTTTTAATACCTGCCCCACTCTGGTAAAAAACCTGTTGCTGTTTCGCCCTTGTTCTTTAGGGGCCATCACGGGCCTGGATTTTTGCTCAAATTTTAGCACTGCCCGATGGGGCACATTACACTTGTAAGACCGGTGTTTGATGTATTGAACCACTAAGACAGAAGACCCCATGGTAGCTGATTTTGATGATTTTTTCGCTAATTTCAACTAGTTTTAATGAAGAGTTAGGTGTTAGGTTCCTGATTTCAGGTGTTATGGTTGTTGTTACATTGCCCCTCCCACATAGGGAGCTTACATCCATAATGCCAGGCTCACTCAATAAGGAGCCTTACCCTATACACAAAATATTATCATGTTCTTTGCATTTGTTGGCCTTGCTTACCAAGGCAAGGATATTGTGTTTAGATTCATCATAGAGTATAGTAGCTTAAGGGATTTTGGCCCCTAGGTAGTAGTAGGTCTATTTTTATAAGAGTATTTTTGAAAGATGATGTTTTGGCTGAGTTGAAACTTGAGATTAGGTATAGAATTATGATATCCGCCCACCTTGACAGATATAACACTCTTATGGTCCTTTGACAACTTGGTCTTACTTATTTTCACTAGTTTCCACATGTGTTTAAGGAAGGGTAAGGCTCCTCATTTCAGATATTATGGTAGTAAGCTCCCCCCACACCTCTGGACTATCACCCCTTAAGAGTATATGTAGCGAGCTTACACCCATAATAATAAGGCTTTCAATGGGAGCCTCACTCTATATGTAACTGGTTTTTGGGCACTTTCACAGGCATTATATCCTCCATGACACTTAACAACCATTTATCGACTCTAATTTGGATGATGCCAATGTTAGTTTGAAGGGAAATCGTCGATTAATCAAGGTGGTTGAAATCTGGATTGATGATAAGTAAAACTGGTTACTCTTTGGAACAGGCCTCGGAAAAACCGTGTTACCGTGTAATGGAACCATGGTTTGCCCTACCAGACTTGTTTGTTGCATTCCTGGGTGGGAACGGGCCTATCTCTTGGTACACAATGGCCAAAGGAGAAAAGCATTGCAGGTTAAATATATGAAATAAAAAATAAAAAATAAAATAAAATAATAAAAAAAACTTGGTGAGGTGAGATAGACCTAATTCTGCACCAATAAAATAAAAACGTCACCTGATTGCTTGATTGGCTCCCACAGTTTGAGATTTTGTTTTTCAAACTCGTCTAGGGTCTACGCCAACGCCCGCCTGCGCCCGCCTGCCCGCTCGCCTGTCACCGCCTGAAGCGCCAATCGCCTCTGGCCGTATGGCGTTCCAGAGCGCTCGCACCGAAGCCCAAGCGCGTCCGCTTGTGTTGTGAGTGTGTGTGAGTGCGCACTTTTGCAGAGAGTGGTTGTGGGTGTGGGCGATGGCGGCCAAGACGGCACCACAATCGCTCAGCAGGAGTAGTAGAAGTAGTAGTAGCAGTACCACAACACTTTGCTTACTGACACAACAGCGTCCATTCAGCTCCTGGATCACCACGCCGCCCCGTCTGTTTCCGCTGCTGCTGCTGGAACTGGTGGTGGTCTTGCCTGAGTGGTGGATCCAGCAACAGCAAATGGATGAGGTTTCAACTCTGGCTATGGTGGTGCTCGGACCCATTGGGTAAAAATTTGTGCATGGCTGGAGGAGAATACATGTGCCTGTGAGTGCCTGTCGTGGTCTCTTATGAAGAACATTGTAGAAGGGAGCATACATTTCTGTCTCTAATCACGATGAACATGTAGAAGAAGGCATCAGCAGCATCCGCAGTGGGTTCAATGCAAACAGCTACCTTGGAGGCGTGGAACCTGTTCTTGGTGATCGGGTTCAGCAGCAGCTCAGAGGAAATCCTCTGAGTACCTTAGCTGTGCCCTGCTTCTTTCCCTCCACTTGTAAGTCTGACTCCTCTCATTTTCAGCAGTGGTTGCCACCTTGTTGCAGATCACGTGAAACTGGTGCAATTTTTTTCTTCGATTTTTTTTTTTCTTTTTTTTCTGGGGGAAGGGCAGTAGTGTAAGTGGGTGGGTGGTGGGCTTTGTGGTTCTTTTGGTCTTTGGAATTTTGCTGCTGTCATTTTGACGTACTCTCTTTTATATCTTGCTGTGCTCCATTCCATACCCATGGCTTGTAGATATAACTTTTTGTTCCTGGCCTCAATCTCTTTGTGGAGGCTGTATACTAGTGACAATCACTAGTTGCATCCAAGCTTGTGCAACGGTGCAATATCTTTTTAGAAGAGGACTACTCTCTCAAAATCTCAAAGCCTGAAGCTGAGATCATTACCCATATGGAAAACAACTATGAACATTAGAAAGATACTGGCACACGCAGAAAGTTCATGGTAAAGAAGAATTGCAGAGTTTGGTCAAACTCAGAATCAAACTGTTCATCATTGTTGGATGTGCAGACAGAAAGAAGCACTCTTTTGTATTTTGCTCCTGGTTTCAGAATCTCAAACCCCCCATGTCCAGCATTTTTACTGAACATCATTGAGTGGGAGATACTAGTAAAAAGCAGAAGATTAGGGTTCACGTGTTTTTATGCTGCTCTTTTAAAAGTACTTGAAAGATTACATTATGATTTGTGTATTTGAGCAGATTCTCATAGAAAAACAGCACCTTGATCCAGATGTTTTATGTCTCCATATATATGACAAATGCAGTTCTGTGTTTTATAGAAGTTTATGTGATTATCTCTACATGAATGTAGAAGCAAAATATTAGGGTTTACCTGTCTTTATGCTGCTCTTCTAAAAGTACTTGGAAAAGATGACAATATGATTGGTGTATTTGATTAGATTTTCATAGAAAGACAGCAGCTTGATCCAGACGTTCAATATCTCTATATATATGACAGTTGCAGTTCTATGTTTTGTAGAAGAGGTTTATGGAAATATCTCTACACAAATGTGCATCTCTTATGACACTTTTGTGAGCAACTCTCAAGTGTTATGACTGCACTCTTTGTTGTTGTGGATGATTCCTCTCTGCAATCTCATAGATCTGTTTTCCAGTTGCTTTGGCGGATGTTCTGCATCCATGTAATGTCACCATTGGTGTGCTTAAAGAAATTTTGTTCATCGTGCAGGAGCTCCCAACCACTACACTCTATGTAGGCTTCTCTGTGCCTAAGGCTTGAATGCTTGCTTTTACAGGGACAAACTATAGAATAGAATGCAGCTTTACCCTCACAAGCTTGTTGCAGCTTGACTGAGAAGGCTATGACTTTTAAAAATTTAGCTATGTCTCTGTATTGCCAGCCAACAGCATGATTGAGGCTTCCCTGTATCTTCCAGAAATGTGACACAAAACTGAGGACACAGATGTTTGTATAATGTTTGACCTGAAATTTGGTCAGATTTTCATTCCTTGTCTATACCCACTGTTGGAAGCTGATGAAGTTCATCAGTGGGGAGCCATGGCAGCTCATCACTGCTATTTATGTTGAAGGTGATCATGGTCAGACACTTTGTGAGTGACTCTCATAAGGTTATGACTACACCCATTGCCATGATACCTTTCAGAGCGTTGTTATGGAGTTTTCTACGCAGGCTCATAGCTTAGTTAGAGGTTCTAAAGAGGCTGTTTTTCTGTGGGCTGGGGGATCTGGGATGCAGGCAGGGCATGAAGGCATGCCTGGTAGATACAGTAAGAGTAAACTACTACCTGCAGGCATTGCTGGCGTGCTGCCTTTCATTCTCTGTCTGCTTCTCTCACTGTGGTAGGCTTCCCATTTCTTCTGTTATCAATTCCTCAGTTTGTTCTTACCACAGAGTTCATTGTGTTGGCTAAACACAGAGTGAATGTTGACAGAAACCATTATAAGTGCAGCAGGTTGCCCACCGGGATGGCAAGAAGGCTATAAGGAGAATGTGTGCCTTTCTCTTATGATGAACGCAAACACCTGGAACGATTCGGAGAATGCATGTAAAGAAAATGGTGGCCATCTTGCATCTCTCAATTCTGTAGCTGAGTACAAATATGTGCAATCCATTTGCAGTAGTGGAACTACTGGCGGTTGCTGGGTTGGAGGCGAGGAGGTATGTTATTGAAACTTTTATGTGACTCCTGAGGATGGCCACATAGGAAATATGACATAGGGCACATTAATCCTCGAAACTCAATTTACCTGTGGACACAAGAGAATGTTCAGATGAACTACCTTTTCATGGTCATGCCAACATATTGTCTTTGACAAGCAGTCAGTCCTCCCTGTAGCTGAACTTCTGATATTAGGGCTTGCCAAGGGGTATCAGGTTCAGTACAGGACCCTACCAATTTGCCAAGGCAAGCAGCTTCAAGTATTTAGTTGGGTCCTGTGAGCACTTTGTATTTGCTGGTCTGGGAGAAAAAGGCAGCTGATTGTATTGACAGATTCAGGACTAGGGTTTAGCTTGCTATCTGCAATTTTAGAACCCCATACTATTGTTGTCTGTTGTCTAGTTCAGTATGCACATCCAACATTCTGGTAAATGAGTACACCTGATCAAAAACTTCTGGTGTGAGTCATATAGTAGGTAAACATCAGCATGGAGTTGCATGCCTTCTCATACTGGCTTTATGTGGCAGCAGGCAGAATCTGGAACAGGGTGGTCATGGAGCAATTGCCAAGCATTACATGACAATGATTTGTCATGGGTGCCAAAGCTGACACCTGCTAATTGCTCAGACCCTAAACACTGCCTTGATCTAAGGCTGTGTCTGGTAGTAACCAATTCCCTTGTTTTGTGGGAGTTCTGCAATGCAAGGCACTCATATCTTTGTTCTATTGGTCAAGGTTAGCCTTGCTATCCCTATCAGTTGCATTTATTCAGATATCTATTCGTGACAAGTGTTTTGCTGTAGAGTTAAAGACACACAAGACAACCAGAATTTCTGGATTGTAGGTTGGTTGAGCTCTTGGACTTGATTTACATGTGCTCCACTATACTCCCTATGCTTTGCAAACTTTGCTGTGTACCCTCCAAGCTTTAACCCTGACCTTGCTGAATTTCAAACGGAGCATGTGTGTCTAGGACTTTCAAAAGTGAAAGTGGCTTTGGTTGCAGATCAAGAATGTCAGAAAAAGGCTGCTGGCAAGGAGTATACAATCATATTGGCAGTTGTAAGCACTGTCATTTTTATCACAACGGGGGGAGTTGTAACTTTTTTGCTCACATATCGATGCAGTAAGAGACAACGAAGATCACGGCGCCGTAAACTTGCAAGCCTTTCAAGTGCCAGTGGGCTAGTAACGCCTGCCTTTAGGTTATACACAATCAGTGAATTAGAGAATGCAACAGATCATTTTTCTGAGGCAAATTTGCTTGGACAGAATCAGCCAGATGGTGGGACCTACAAGGGGATACTATTGGATGGAACCGAAATTGCTGTAAAAATCTTGGTGCTGTCAGGTATTCAAAGCCAGAAGGAGTTTGTTCATGATATGGCCCGGATAGCACGGATCCGGCACCCAAATGTGGTTGTGTTGAAAGGTTGCTGCTATGATGGTGGCCGGGGATTTGCAGTATATGAGTTTGTTTCAAACGGATCTCTTGATAAGTGGCTACACAACTTGACTTCAGAAGCCCACCCACTCAGTTGGGTTGAACGAGTTCGTATTGCAACCACAGTTGCCCGTGGGATTGCGTAAGCTCCTGTCCTTGCCCCACTTCTCTTTACAATAACATTCTGTAGACACAGATGGTTCACATTTGTCCTGTTTCACTTAGAAATCCCATTTGATGGTCACAAGGGCATGCTTTGAAAGGATGTTTGGCTGAGATAAGAGTTTTGGTACTGAGATTGCAATATAAACCAATCATTGGTTCTGGAGGTACTCACACTGGTTCTGATTTAACTGGTGCAGATATTTGCACCACACTTTGAAACCACATGTTCTGCACAGGGACATTCGGGCCAGTAATGTGTTATTGGATGAGACTTTCAATGCCAAGATTTTAGGTGTTGGCTTGGGGAGGACATTTTTGTTTGAAACAGCTCGGAGACACTTGGCCGCAACCGGTATGTTTGGCTACATCATGGTAGCCCCAGAACTGGTTTACCGTAATGAGCTTACAACGAAAAGTGATGTGTATAGCTTTGGGGTGCTATTGCTGGAGATGATTACAGGCCGGAATCCAACACTGGAATCAGAGAGTCCAGACTGGCAAAGCATGTTTGAATGGGCAACTCGCCTTGTACAATCACAGCGCTTTGTTGAGCTTTTGGATCCGGTCATACCAACAGTTCCAGATGTTTGCCAAATCCAGGTATTAATGGAGATGTTTTACTCATGTACCCAGCCTGTCCCAGCAATGCGGCCAAGAATGTCTTTTGTAGTGCACCAATTAGAGCAGTTGAGAGAGGGGGTCCCTCTGGCTCCAAGTTTAAACAATTCAACCTTGGGTGATAATATTACTGCATTTGATTTGGAGATAGGAGAGTAACAAAATGTCACTCCTTCACTCAATTCCTTATGTACAGATTTACTGTGTACTGCTCAATTATTTCTGTGGTATTTGGTATGAAATTGGGTAAAATCCCCATTGCCCAAAGCGCAAATTTTGATACAGGCAGCAAATTGAGTTTCAAAGCAGAGTGGAATGCCTTAAAGAATTGCAAAAATTGCTAGAAATGCAGAGTAGATGTTGCAAAATATGTTCCAAATGTAAATAATGTTGCTGGTCTATCTGCTGACTCATCACTGAAAAAATGCTTCTGCTAAATGAATTTATTAGCATGTTGAAATATGTGTTCATTTGAAGATTGCATGAACCCATCTCCTGGTCAGAATCCAGGAACCACACAAGAGTCCTACTTACATGATGAAAGCAAAGCATTCCAACACAGATTATAAAATCAGCTCTTGCTGAATTCACAGGGTTAAAGAGAGATCCCATTGTGCAGAATGACCCTTCTTTCTCAACCTCTAAAGAAGACTAATCTCTGTTAACCAAACACTCCAGTTGCAGTGTCATCTCCCACATGTTTGATACATCTCAAATGGTTGATCAGGATGTATCAACCTTAGTCAATAGTGTATCTCACAGGTTATGGATCGCCACCTGTAAATTAAATTGCCAATCATCCTGGAATAAAGGGACTGGAAAACAGATAAAACTGAAACCCATGTTAACTTTGCAATACTGATCACAGTTTTATGAACTGCACTATTGATTGTCAACCTTCTTTCGTGTGCCTGTTGCTGCTGAGGCTGCAGCTGCCACTGCAGCTGCTGCAGCTCCCACCTTCAATCCCCCTGCTGCTTTTGCAACTGTTGCCACCTTTGCAATTGCTGCCACAGCAGCTGCAGCTGCTGCCCGCATCACTACTGTTGGCTTGAAACTCATTTTCCTTGCCTTCCAGATCCCACACTTGAATCAGACAACCACCCAGGAAAGTACCTGTATAAGATGGCAAGTCGATACATCACATTAAAGAAGAAGCTGAAATTGTGGTTAAACCCTAACCCTAGAGAAATTTTCCAAGTTCCTATTCCCTATACATAGATTGAAACAATTCTTTCACAAGCACAGGTCCATGTCAAGGAGTCACACTAAAGAAGAAGCTGAAAATGCCTTCAAACCCTAACCCTAAAGACATTTTCCAAGTTCCTATTCCCTATATATAGGTTTAAACAATTCTTTTACAAGCATGGGTCCATGTCAAGGAAGGACATTACAGAAGAAGCTGAAATTGCCTTCAAACCCTAACCCTAAAGAAAATTTCTATTCCCTCCACATAATTTGAAACAATTCTTTTCCAAGCTTAGGTCTATGTCAAGGAATCACATTAAAGAAGAAGCTGAAATTGCCTCCAAACCCTAACCCTAAAGAAAATTTCCAAGTTCATATGCCATATGCATGGATCCAAACTTTTACAAGCACAGGTCCAGGTGATTCCTTAAAGTAAACCCATGAGATTGTTGCATCCATTCAAACAAGCGTCAGTATGCAGATTCGTAAACGTTTGGTAAACAATTTGCGAGGCAATATTCTCATCAGACTTCTCACAACTCTCAGAACGATGTTCTTCCATAAATTCCAACCTTAATTTCCCCCAATGTGGTTCCCATTCAGTCTATGCTTTAACAGCAACCATACAATCAGTGTTGATACAGCAGTCATTGTAGAGAGCTTCCGCAAGTACAAAAAAGTCATAGGAGGCGGAAAAAGGAAAAAGGGAGGTGTACCCAAAGAAGAAAAGAAAAATGAGAACAGGGAGTATTGAAATGGAGAGGATAGCGTACTGAAAGAATCAGTGGCGTGGGAAGCAGAGCTGGGAATATGTATGTATGTGTTCGTCCGTTGCCTTCCTGTTGGTGATGAGACGTATTACGAAAGGTAGGAGGATATTGGGTGCTAAGGAGAGATCTTAAACTGTGGTACCCACTCGTCGTGCTCCCTCCCACTGCAAACTCCTAATTTTGTTGTCCTCCTCACACCCTCCTGCTCCTGCGCACAAACAAAGGGGTTTGCGTAATTTACAGCTTTTGCTGCAACCGCTGCAGGAGGCAGTGGCTTAACCTAACAGTATCCTAACTTAACTGAACAGTATCCTAGCTTAACCTGACAGTATCCTAATCAACCTAACCGAACAGTTTCCTAGCTTAACCTGACGGTATCCTAATTAACCTAACCGAACAGTTTCCTAGCTTAACCTGACAGTATCCTAATTTAACCTAACAGTTTCCTAACTTAACCTAGCAGTTTCCTAGCTTAACCTAACAGTATCCTAGCTTAACCTGACAGTTCCCTAACTCACCCTAACAGTTTCCTAGCGTATCCTAACTTAATCTAACAGTGTCCTAGCTTAACCTAACTGTTTCCTAGCTTAACCTAACCCGGTTTGCAAATAATTCCTGTTTTCAGCGAGGCAAGAAAAATCACACGCCAATTCAGATCAGCTTTTTTTTGGGGGTGCGAAATTTCAGCAAAATAATATGAAAAAATAAACATATAAATCTAATATTCCATTGTTTTCCCGAAAAAATTACCAAATTTCCAAAACAAAAAATTGGGGAAAATTTGAGCCACATTTGAACTCTGATTTTAGTTTTTTAGCATATAGTTAACTGGTGTTTTTTTTTTTTTTTTTTTTTTCCCACTATTTAGACAGGTTCTAAAACATTGTCATTTAATGCTAAATCCCTCTTGGGATGCTAGCCAATAACCAACATCAGAAAATTGAAAAAAATATCACTACTGATTTCAGATACCTTTTCTTGGAAGTAAATTTCTCAATTTCAATTCATTTTTAAAAAAAGACAGAAAAGCAAACACATAATTTCAACAAACACATAACTTGCAAAAAGTCATGGTCATCAACATTATTTGTTATGTGTTATATAATATATATATATATATATTGTGATGTACACAAATTGATAATTTCACACTAAACCCTTTTAAAAATTTCCTTTTCATATATCATCTTTCAATCATCACATGTGGAAATTGAATGTTTTTGTCGTCTCTCAAGGAAAACAAACACATATTCAAATTCAAAAGGTCACATCACATTGAACAAAAAGGTTAATCCTTTTTAAATCTTCCATTTGAGATTGATATAGTTTCCTGAATTTCTTGGACTAATTGATACACAAAACTTTTAAAAAGTTTTCAATAGGCGAAGATTTAATTTCACGTCCTAGAATTGATGGAAGTAAAAACGATTTCCTTTGGGCAAATGCATTACATTAGTTGAGATAATTGAAACACAATCCTAATACAATTGGACAAGACTGGAAAACCAATGATAACACATTTTGTGTATAATTGAATTATAGGTCAAATCCTAATAGAAATGCAATTGAAACAAAGTTAAAAGAAAAGCAATGTTAGTTCCAAAAGAATGCAAACTTGATGCATAGTTCATATACATCAATGATAAACATGTACTTAGTTCCCATTGATAATGTTGTCTTTCATTGCACATGTTATACAACCTTGACTTCATAAATTGTTTAAATTGTAGCAATACAAAGCAAGGCATTAGTTACACAATAACAATTGCGCTTTTTAAAGAAAAACATAGGTCAATGTTATAATCATCAAAGTCAACATATGAAGATCCTCTACATGGTTGCAATGGACATGGAATTTGACCTTTTATGACAAAACTACCCACCATTGCATGCCATATGACTCAATATTTGCATTTGAATAGAACTTTATTTTCACCAAAAAAAAATCATAGTTTCATCATTAAATTGTCATTAGTATGCTTAGCAACTTGCAACTCAAGTTTGGATATAGATCAAATTTGAAACTAGAAATTTTTTAGAACCCTTTAATATTTTGGCAACTTGTTGGAACATGTTGTACACATTTGGCAAACTTTTCCCCTTTTTTGGGGAAATCTAGTGAATTAGGGAAATTGTTTTCACAAAAATCCTTTGCATATGTTCAAAATCATATTTTTCATTTCAAAAAAATGGGAAAATTCACCCCTCCAAAACAAATATCAAATTAAATTTCACAATATATTAATTTTTTATTCACCCCCAAAAAGTGCATTGTATTACTATGTAAAGGTGTAAAAGGAAAATTCCCCATGAAATTGTCATTTTCAAACAATTGATTGATTTAAACATAGAGCTCCTTCATTTAACCAATAGTCTAAGAAAAAATATAAAGATGAATTTGCAAGGAATGAATAAAATTGTTCCATGATAATAGTTGCAAGCCCAATCAATTGTGAAACATCTAACCACCCCTCTTAAATCCCCACCATGTTGCCACAAATTTTGTTCTTCTTTACTAGAATTAGTGTTTTTTGTACTATAAGTTCAACTAATTTTCCTAAAATTTTAGGGGAAAAAATCACCAAATTTTTCATATCATAAAATTGAAACATACCTAAAAGATACCCTCCCTCCCCTCATCCCACCACCCATTAAACTTAAATTAAAACCTCAAATGTAATCATGAGAGTAAATACATGTGAAATTACATAATTATTATTCACTTATGTAATTTTATATTTGATTTTATGTCACATGTAAGATTACATAATTAAAAGAAGTAATAATAGGTAGTTATGTATTTTTACATGTTTTAAAATTGTAGTTGGATACATAATTAAATTATGTAATTTCAAATGTGAAAACATACATTCATTTGAAATATTTATGGTCCAAGTCAAAATTGTACTTTACATTTTTATGTATATTTTATATCATCTTTGTAAGCACATTTATCCTTTATATATATATATATTTTTATTTTTATTTTTTTTTGTTCATTTTTCAACATTTTTTATTAGGATTTGTAATTGTTGAAAAGAATTGCCAATGCATGGTCTAGGTATGTCCTTTCCATTTACATTATTAATGCTTAATAACACAATAAACCCTTTGGTAGTGGCTTGACTAGTACACTTAGAAGCATGCAAAAAAGATGAAAGCTCTAATTTAGTAATGGATGAGTTGTTCAATATTTATTAAACCCTCATTCAGAGGTACAAAATACCAAAATTAAAATCTAGTACCTAATTGCTCAAATAAGGGGTCAACATCATTTAAATTGAATTTGTGCCCTAGTTATGTAGTCTTAATGACAACTAGATGTAGTCAATTGCTCATTCTAAATGAACCCATGACTAAATTGGAGACATAGGCATAGATTGTGGATGCTAGGTTTTGGTGTAGTGCATCTAGCTACTAAAATGGGGCTTGAACCCACTTTCAGCTTATCTCAATATAACCTCACATTTACTTTGAAGTCATTCACAATACCAACATTATGATGTCCCAAGAAAGTCCACACAAGCCTCCATACTCTGAAGACATTGAGACAAGACTTATAAAAAAATCTTACATTTAATTATAAGATAGAAGTTGCATACCACAATGGTGCTCCATGCCCCCACAACATTTAGCCTGATGTTTGCAATTCATTTAGTTGTTCAATTCTACCAAAAGTGCATGGTTAGCAACCTCGATGTAAGATTAATTAAGTTAAGAAGCTCAATAGTTGTCAAAAAACAAGCCATAGTTCAACATATTTTATTAAGCTCACATGTGAAGTCTTGTATAAATGATTCATAACATACATTAGTTACCTCCTCTTGTCTTGGTGTTGCTCATGCACTTGGGATGTTTCCACAAGTAACCTATGATCTACCCTTGGGGTCATCAATTGCATGAACATTGTACTTCCTTTGTAAATTTGTACTTGTGTATAGAATTTGGAGAATTTAGACCTAATTGAAGGTAAATAATGTAAACCGTTGATGTTGATGGCAAAGGAGCTGTAGTTGTCAAGAATTGTTGGTCTTTCCTTGTGTTGTGGAGACTGGTAGATGTGCAATTGTTCCAGAATTTAAGTTTGCTCAAATCATGAGGCTTCTCTTTTAGTACCCCATTACTTGGATATTGTCACCGATCGAGCAACAAGTAGTGTGGTACTCCTGCCATTTTTTTCCCAATTGATTTTGCTTTGTCAGCAAGTTTTGGTAAAGCAAGAAGTCACAAGATCATGGAACCATCCCTTGTGAGAATCTTGATGCTATGAAATTGGAAGGACATTAGGTTGTATGAGTTACAACCCATAACATTTGACCTCCGTTTCATTAGCGACCTACTGGTTTAGCACAAGGTACCACCTTGGACTCCCATTCGACCAAGGATTCCATAACCCTTCACTGCTTGGACGAAGATTTCATAACCACTCTCCGCATGGATGAAAAAAGGGCATCTCAATTCTCAAGAGGGATGGTTGTGTCTCGTAACCAGCTTGCTCAAGTGCGCTGGTCTTGACCTTCATGCACCTTGACTGTTGAAAAGTAACCTATAAGTGCTCTTGCACTCTAGCCTAGTGTAAATCAAGACTTGTGTCAAGTGTCAACTCCAGACATGTGGACAGGGTCATAAGGAAGTGCAAAGAAGCCTTTCATGTGTACTGCATGTTTGAGGCAAATCAAATTATCTCTCAGATCAGCACTCCCCCTTATTGTTGGGCAAACCTCCTCCTAGTTTGTACCAAGTGCATGGATGCAGCTACGAGATCCTGTTGACAATCACAATGGAATATTAGAGAGGGTGCACCACCCCCACGGTCTAAAGATCTGATTTGTTTGTTGATTGTGTGACTACAGAATTCATAATTTGGAACACATTCCGGTGAGTTTTTGGAGACAAGATAATTAACCCTAATTAGCAGGCAAATAACACAAAGCTAGTAGTTCCTGTTGAAGTCATGACTTTTGCTCAAGTAGGCTGCCTGTGTAATTGGTTGGACACTCTTTCTAGAACTAGAACTATACATCGACTCTACCAACCACATTGTCAATCTTCAAATGCAGAGCATACATCTAACTTCCCCATGAAAATAACAAGCAAACTTGGGCTTCATTAGACATCCTCACAAGTAACAAAGCTTCATGATTTTGCCTTCTTATTAGGAGCCCAGGTTTAGGGTTTAGGGTTTGTTCTTCTCTCTGAATCTTATGAATACTGTAGAATGTTTGCCATTCCAGCATCTTCTTGCCGAATAAATAAATAAATAAATAACTAAAAATTCAAAAATTTCACTTCAGCAGTAACAATAAGAATTTCTTGAAATTCCATCACTTTCCTGGCCATGTAGACCTGGAATAAGTGAAATGACCATTTGGGTACTGTTGGAATGGTAAAGGTACTCCCGTGTATATAAGGTTGATGGGATTTTATAGGCCTGCCTTGTGTCATGTTGTTGTGAAAGGGTAGTACCTACATGGAACACAATCTTCACATCTGATGGGGTTGTTGCAGCCAAGAAACTTGAAAATTGCAACTTCTTGCAAGGTGGCTCTGATGCCTTCCTTGTAAGTAACTTGTTCCTTTGCAACAGCAAGAATGAAACCAGTTATCCTTGTTATGCAATTATGGTCACATATTGGAAACTGCATATTTGTTCAACTAAACAATCTGGGTTGTACCTACTTGATTGGACCATAAACAACAGCAGAAAATTTTCAGTGTATATCAAGTGGAATCTGTTCTCCACACTTGGTGCCTGCATTTTGAACAACCAAACAAAACTCCTGGTGGGAAAAAATCAAATTCTGCTGGTGCTTTATGCAAGGTAACACCCTCGCAGGTTAGTGGTGATTTTTTGCTTTCTTAGTAGGTGGGGATGTTGTTTAGGAAGATGCTAAGCACACCCCCTTAACAAGCACTATCTGGTGCAAAAGGTGGCTGATGGTGCTTAGCTGTGCACAGACCTCATGCGAGGGCTTTACCCATTGTGAATCACAACTTACAAGGTGAAGCTATCATGAACCTAAACATATGTACATGTGCAAAAAAAATTCAAAAAAAAAAAGAAAAGAAGAAGAATTGTTTCCAGAAGGTTTCAATGGCCATTCACAAGAGGGGAAAAGAATGTTAAAATAGCCAAATTCTTACATTTGATTTTCAGTATGTAGGTAAAAATATATAGAAGGATGATTGAAGATTTGTGCTTCATATCTGGTTCATAGCCAGATTTGCCTAAATCTACACTTTTTCTGCAGAGTCCACAGATGATCACCACTTTGGCTACATAAAAAATTCCCCAATATGCTGATCACGAGGTGTCCAAGAGGGAAGGGATATTATGACTACTTAAGAGTGGGAGGGATCTTACACCTAGTTGTAAGATTGAGGTGTATGTAGGTGTGATATCCCTCCTCTTTTTGATGAGGATATACATTGAGGAATATAAGGTACCCTCCGAATACAGTAAGAATACAAACTGGAGGGCTGCACTTCAGTTTGTGGGCAATGGACACTTTACATCATGAGTCATGACCTGAGTGGCATCATTGCATTTTACATTGTTATCATGATGCTGGCAGGCTCCTGGAGTGGCTCTTCCATAACAATGCAATGGTGACAACACTGCTTGGTCCTGCCATGAATTTAAAAAAAATTTAAACACATATTTATTTCTTTTAAGCACATTTCAAAAATTTCCTTTATGTTGATGGACAAAAACTGCAAGTTTGATTTTTAAAATTTTAGATCCATGAAAGTCATGATCAACCAAGGAAAAGATAACCTACAAAGTAGGGGCCAAAGTCCCTTGAAGCTAGTGCACTCTATAATGAATCTCAAAATATGTTCCTACCTACCAAGGCCCAGCCAAAAAACTTGGGCTCCAAGCATCCATGAGGGGTAGACTTTTGTTGTATACAGTTATCGGCCTTAATAAATGCATAAACATTGCTCAAAATCTGGGGTCTCCTTTGAGGTTTGAGTAAGGGGAAGATATCTGCAAATTGAATTGTGTCCAGGGGAGACATTTTACACTGAAGAGTGTTGTCGGAAATGAGATTCTGATTTTGGTCTGATCTAATGGAAATTCAACTCGCCATTCACTCGTGGGATCTGGGCGGTCCAGGGTTGGAAATTTCTCTTGCCCATTGCTTTATTCCTCGAAAAATATATTGCTCATTAGGTACAACAGAACATCTGTGTTCCCAGGGAACAATGGTACAGCAGTTGCACCTGAGAACCCCGGTTTTTTTCTTTCCAGAAGTTGCGCAGGCCAAAAAGTGCTACTGCCATGTAAATGGCAAAGGAAAGTTTGTCACACAGAAATTCCTAGGGTGCATTTTCAGGCATTCAATTTTATTTTATTTTATTTTTGGTTAGTTTTTGGCTAGCATAAGATAATTACCCATTTGGCCAAAATATGTATGTGTCTTTTGGCAATCAACATGTTTTATGCATCTTTGTTTTGACAATTGGCAATTTGAATATAGACATTTTAACGATCAACATGCTTTAAGCATCTTTGTTTTGGTGATAGACAACTAGCTAACAACATCATTAGAACCTAATTTCTCATACATTTGGATTGCTTAAGCCAAACTATTTGAAGCTTAATAAAAAAAATAAGTGTCTTTCAAGGGAATCAAACTCCAACCATAAAAACCTTGCCCATGCAACAAGGAACATTTGGAACCCCACACATTAAAAAGAAACTCAACAAAGATCCCAACTTTGAAACATTCGACCCAACACCCAAGAGAACATCCACATCTTGTGTTCTTGCTTAACATCGAGATTGAAGAACAAATTGCTTGCATGACCATTGATTACCACAAAGGAAAAAAAATCAAAACATGTTTTGGTTGTTGGTAGCTTAAAAAAAAAAGCAACAACCAAAAGGAATTTAAAACAGTGTTTAAAAGCTCAAAGCAAAATTGGCACTAATTATGTGTTAAAGAGATGTACCTTAAAACAACATTAAAGGTGAGCTCTATCAAATGGTTTGGTACCCAATTTTTTTCTCTTTTCAATGTGAGATATCATCCTAGTATGGAAAAGCAGATTGGCTCAAATTGTTTTGGTTGAAAATGTAAACACAAATATCAAGATGTGTTGTCCAATGGTTTCACAACTTGTTTTTCATGAATGTCAAATTGTTGAATGTCATTTCATCTTCCATAGAACCCATGACTTGAACCACAACTATTTTAGCAAGTTTGTTATATTCATTCAACTTATGTACCAAATTGGGGGGAGCTATCCATTTTCGTTCACAACTTGGAAATTGGGTTCTTATTAGAGTTTTGAGTCATTATTGACTTTGCATTATGAATCATGGTTAGTTGAAAAAATGAAGATTGCACATCAAGTTGTTGTGAGTCCAACAATGGTAACAAAAACTCCAATTTTCTTCTTCTTTCTAATTCAAAAGGTAGTTTTGATTAGTGCCAAGTGGATTGGAAATGCAACATAAGTTTTTTGTCTATTTAGTTATTACTATGGATGAACATTCCCATCACACTCACAAAGTTCACCATTTGGAAGTTTGTGCTACAACTCTAAAATCAAACTTTGGGCTACTTCTTTGCATGCACCTTTGACCTTGGATGATAATATAGTTGTATACTTTCTATGAATTGGATGGCATAATACATTAACAAACCTTGTGTGCACACCAAAAGTTCATTCACCAATCTTCAAGCCAAAGATTTCTTGCGAATGTGCTCATACCATTACCCTAAAAGCAATTGCCCATTGGAATGGTTTGATCAAAGAGTTGAAAGCATCAAAAGTCGAATCTTCAAAACAAGAATATGGATATTCTACAACCTAAACAATTTAACCTTTGCAAGTTTGACAACATCCACAATTCAATAATGAACATGTTTCAATGTTGCACAAACCTGATCAAAATATGCACCACCTCCAACATGGGCAAAAAAAAGGTAGGCCAATAATTAGTTCAAGGTTACAAAGCAAAACCATGTTGTTTTGAACAACCTTGTTTTTTTGTTGAATCCAAGTGTATTTTCACAATGAGAGATTTGTATTTTGACATAATATGTTTCAAAGGGTTTAGCATATTGATCCAATGTTTCTTCACATTTTTAAACAACTTTTGACCTTTAGTAGCAAAAGCTTTTGCAAGTTTGGAAAAATCAAGGTTATTTTTAGGGTTGTGAACAAAGAATGCACAGTCTTCGCAACAATGTCTCAATATAATATGAGATATTATAGATAATTTGGATAAAACAATGATAAACACGTTAATTTGGTGTACCACACAATGCACAATGATAAGGTAAGGAGTAGTATTATTTTTTACTTGAATAATAATGCTTGTGCGATGGCCCCAAATGACATAATCATTGTCATACTAAAACCTACGACATAGACACTAAAAGATCAGCTACTTTTCAATTAAACCTCCAAACTTAACCATGTTTTACAAAATAATTGTCATAATGTTTCTAGTTGTTGCACCCATTTCAGCATGTTCAACCATCAATGAAATTGGAATTTGAACCCAATTTTTCATCACATAAACATAAACATTTATCTATTATTAGTTGTTGATCATTGTGACTTCATGGGAAGTCAAAACAAAGAAATCATATTCTTGCACAATAATTTTGGTGTTTTTCAAAATGACTTCATGCATGTTTTTTTCCATTCCCCACCCACTACTATTAGTCTAGTGTTTCCTCATGTTGTTCTTCACATTTAACAATAAGTATTTAAAAACTTCAAATTTTGTCACTAATCAACCATGGTTTAAAAAGTGAAAAATATTTCCAAATTAAATCAATTAATTTTGGAGCTTCCATGAATTTTAAAGTGAACCGAGCTAAGGATAGATTCATTACCTCGATTTATATAGATCCTTTCATTTTTGTTATGATTTGCATCATTGTTGTAAAACCAATTTCCAAGGGCAACATTGGTTATGGTAACAATTGCCTTGCAGTAATTGGTGTGTTTTTAGAAAGTGTCTAATTTATGTCATAACAACTTTTCTTTTCGTTCAATTGTAGAACAAATGACACACCTCACTTAAAACATTAGACCATTTGGTCTTAAACAAATTGAGCCCAAGGGAATTATGTAGCTTAATTGTCTTGGAAAACTCCAAACTTTTCCTAAGACTTTTTAGGTTCCAAGTGGAGAAATGGTTGGTTTGTAATAGAACTATCGAGTATAGATGGATTTATGGATGGAGGAGCAAAAGAATTTGGAGTTGAAGCACATAGAAATGGATTAAGACTAGGAATTGAATGCCAAAACCAAACCATGAAAAAGAAAATTGACACTTGAAATTGGGTGGTGGTAATGGAGCCATTTCTATTGACTAAACTAAAGATTGATTGAACTCTCGGAAAGATAGAAAAGACATGTTCACAACTTGAACAAGGGGTGTGTCACACAATGGCCTTGCCATTTACATTGAAAAGTATTTTAAGCCAAAAGAAGAATTATGAAAACTCAACTATTTCACCATGCAAAAATATAATCTTCAAAAAATCCTCCAAAAAAAACCAAAATTTTAATATATTATAACTTTATAATTAATTTAAAGTTTCAACAAAAGCCAAAATATAAAATTTCAAAAATCCTCATATAAAAATAAACTTATTACCTAGGGGCCAAAATCCTTTAAGCTATTATACTTTATAATGAATCTGAACACAATATCCTTGCCTTCATAGGCAAGGCCAAAAAGAAGAAGAAAAGAATGCCCACTAATGTGAAGTCTTGGAGAATTGAGCTCGGAGTTTGCAAGTTAACAAAGCTTGAAAAATGTTTTGCATTATATAATGTTCAATAGCCAATTGCTAATGTTTAGGAATATGTTACACATTATGTGAGTGAAAATGAAGGAAAGAGATTAGCTCTTTTGCTGAACTTGCCCTTAACTTTTGACGTGTGGTAAATCCAATGATCTACAAGATTGCGATGAAAGTGATCCTCTAAATAAATAAAGGAAAAAAACTCAACAAAGGAACAAGAGAAGAAAAAAGAAAGGACCAAAGGCCAAACAAAAGAGCATACTCAAAAGTGCAAAACACACAATGGGGAGCCCTAAGAGGAGCACACTCAAAAGTGCAAAACCCACAATGGGGAGCCCTAAGAGGAGCACACTCAAAAGTGCAAAACCCACAATGGGGAGCCCTAAGAGGAGAAAACCTGAAACCTAGGACCTAAACCCATCACCAGTAGCACTAAGCAAATCCTGCAAGGAGATGGGCGTTTATAGCTAGGGAGAGGATCTGGCTACCATGTGTAGGATCAAGGGGCATTTGGGGTGACTAAAAAAATATAAAGACATAAAATCACAAAGGACCTTTAGCAGTCCCTTTTCCTTGTCAAAATCTGAAGAGAAATTGCCAGGAAAAAAATGTTGCTGATGACACAATGAGACCAGTAAGATGGGCTTCTGTTTTGTCAGGTGATAACTGGTTCTACCAGGAACCGTTCCAGAGTGATTTCCCCCACCTGCTTGATTCCCATGTCAAGCATGTTCTTTACCATGGATTCACATGACAAGTGAAACTGACTTCACTAAAAAAAATACCTGAATAGAACACCAAAACCTTGGGGTGCCCACCAATTGACAATGTTTTTGCGAAAAGCCACAAGCCGTGTCATTGAGTTTTAAATTCATCACACATCACTTCGCGCTTTCATTATTGCAAGTAATGGAAAAAAACTTACAGCCTGCAGCCTAGATCAACTTCGTTGATTACTCAAAACATTTCTGAATTTGCGACGAGTTTTAGCATTAGTATGAGTTCGTTGACAAGGTGTAAAAACAATTTCTTCACAACACTCACAATCACGTTTCCACGGGTTGTGGAAATTGGCTTGTAATCCAGTTCAGATATAAGTTTTTGAGATAAAGGAATTGCAGTAAAGAAGAGGAGGTGGAATTGTGGCCATGATTAGCATCACATGTGTTCCTTGTTTCGTCCCTTTCTGTCTAAAGCTATGATTAGCACACCATGTGTTCCTTGTTTTGTTTCTTTTTAGGATTGTCTAGTCACTAGGGCTAATCCAGGACATCTTGCTATTATTACAGGTTGAGAATTATTAAAAATGTTCAGCTTGTATTAGCCTGTGGTGGGTCAATAGTAGTTAGTTCTAGATTCCATAAGATGAATGGGTGTATGAATAGTCCAAAAATGCTACATTTGGATTGCAAAAATAATTTATATGACTCAGCCACTTGACACTGGGAAGTTCTAATTTTGGAAAACGTTCTAACACTTGAGCAGTTCAGATTGATTCTTCGAAAAAGTCCTCTAAAAGAAACCAAAACCCGTCAAGATATCATAACTCTATAATTAATCTCAAGTTTCAACACAAGCCAAAAATACCATCTTTCAAAAATCCTCATATAAAAATAGACCTACTACCTAGGGGCCAAAATTCACTAAGCTACTATACTCTATAATGAATCCAAACACAATATCCTTGCATTGGTAGGCAAGGCCAACAAAGTGCACAAGTAATGTGCTAGAACCCTGATTGTAAATAGCTATTACACATTGAATTGTTACTTCACTCAAGATAACTAAGAAAAACATTGCAGACCACCAGATCAAACAATTTCAGTAGCCATAAATTTTTTCTTCACACCTCCACACAAACCTATTCAACACCCTCTGTATATTAATACACTAATACTATAACCCTTGTCTGGGTTTATGGTAAGAACAGTTTTTTTGAGTTTATGACCTGGTTGTTATGAAATTTGTTCCAAATGCTAGCTGCAAAAGGCACAATGATACGGCCAGAGAGATCCAAAGATCTTCTGACCAAGTTGGTAAAGAAGCATCTTGGGTACTTCTAGTGATTTGACAATATTTGTCTCCTAGAATGATGTGGCTCCTGAGACCCTACAAACAATTGTCGGTTTTGAAGACTTCTGCCTTTGTGGTCTTATGATCTGGTATGGTACCACTGTGTACCCATCCCCATGATCTATTTGCCATTTGCTTGCAGGCAACAGCTGCTATGCACAAATAAGAACAAAGTTGGTGTAGAGGTACTTCACAGACCTTGATGGAGGTGATACTCCACACTTGAGCTCTAGGCGATTAACAAGAGGTCTGTGACTCTGTAGTCTCCATTCTCACCCAAGTTTGACAACGTATTAGTGAGTGTGACATCCAGTGGCCATATGATCAGATTTGCAAAACTCCATTCAGCAAATGGAATCATTCAAGATGTGAATAGTTGAAAATTTGCAGCACTCATGGGATGAATCTGTTGAGGTAATGCATGAGGGTTGAAGGGATTCAAAAGCTTGAACAACCCCTTTCTCAACTCTAGAAATTTAAAGGAATGTCTTAGTTGCATCTCCATTTACTGAACATATAAAGAGTGCAAAAATTGAGAGTCAAAAAAACATTTCAAAGTTGAGGGAAGGCTCAATTTCAATGCATTAAACTTGAGTCCAAACAACATTTTCCATTCAAAAGTTTAAATAGACGATACCAAGAGGTTGAATTGTAGGTTTTAGTAGATCCACTGAGAATCATTTATCTACAAGGGAAGGTAGTTTGTTTGTTGCATTGAGATCTCCCAAACCACAATATCTCTTGTTGTGCTCTTAGTATCTTTGAAAAGCCCTTATGAATGGGGGGGCACATGGAGTTGGTTTCAGAATGTTTTGACCTACAGTGGAGAAGTTATTGATTATTGAACAATTTTTTCATTGAAAATCCATTCAATCAAAATTCAAAATTATAGAGGAATTTGGGCATGATCTTGGTATCATTGGAAAAGCCGTCAATGAGTAGAATTTAATGAAAGTGATTTGGAAATTTTTAGACCTAAGATGTGGTGATATTTGAATTTTGAGTATTTTTTTGTCATTGAAAATTTAATCAAATTACAAAAAATGGTTTTGGAAAGGAAAAATAGTTGGGTAACTAGTTCACACTTAGGCTGATGACATAGGCTACACTAGTCTATCTTTCAGGGATGGTAGTTTCTCATGTTGAGATTTCCCATTTATCACCGTGCCTTCCTCTATGCCTTTTGGGGCATTGGAATGTGCTCAATGAATAGGGGTGAATGAAGGTGGTTTCGTATTGTGTAAGAGATTTATGGTGTAAGTGTTATTGAATAATATTGAACAATTTTGTCAAACAAAATTCATCAAAATATATTTAAAAAAAAAATTAGGGATTTTTTTTGGTATTGTTGAAAATCCCTTTATGAATGGATTTCTTGCAGGCGATTTCATAATTTTTAGACCTAAGGTGGGGGGAGATATTGGATTTTGACAAATTTTCATTAGTGGAAATAATTAATTAAAAAAATAACACAATGGGGCTTTATTATGAAGGTCTTGTTTATACTTGGAGCATTTATGCAATTCTATTTACACCTGGACCAATGGCATATGCCACAATAATGGTCTATAAAAAGTGAATTGGATGAAGTGAACAATGTGAAATTGAGTTTGGACTTGCACATATGAAAAATATACAATGTTATTTTAAAAGGCTAGTAAAAAATATGATAAAAAATAACAATGATTTGTCCATGGAATGATCTTTGATTAATATTTAATCTACATTGTCTATGATTTCATGGTTATGCATAGGGTGAGGCGAAAAGTTGCACATTATTTTGAATGTGGTAGACATTGGTAGAGCCCTCATCCCATGTGTAGTCAAAATTTCATGGTGAAAAATAAGTCATGCATTCTATATATTTTAAAAGCATGGGACCCATTTATAAACCATGATTTTCTATATATTTGAACCCAAAATGAATACAAAAATGCTAGATGTCACATGGTTTGAATGTTTGAAGATCTTGACACAACTTTTTTGCAATCCATATGACTATGTGGGAAAATGGTGGAAATGTTTAATAACGTTTTGACATTTTGAAAATACCCAAAACATTGCATTACCATATCATATGTGTGTCATTCAAGCAAATTGTGACCCAATTTATGTTTGAAGGATTTATTTTCAAGATTGCTTAAATTGGAGTTTCATCCTTTGTGTCATGAGATTCTAGTGTACGAGTAGGAGGTGCGATTGACTTCAATTTTCTTGTTTTCATTGTGTGTTTGTGCTTTGGATTCTTGTGGTTGTAAGCAAGTTTCATTTTTAACACCAAAGATTTGTATATGTTTCTATATGTGTGACTTTGTTAATTTCAATAGTGTTGGGAATCAATATAGATTACACAAGACCACAAAATGAATATTACTCAATTTTCAAGGAAAGTTATTTAAAAATAATATGGCAATTGTCTTTTGATTTAAACCTAAAGGAAAATAATCCATCGAATCCTTCAATTTGAAAGGCATTTCAAAGTTGGTTCCTTCGCAAAAGTTGGATAGGTATAAATTCATACAATAGTTATAATGTGAATGGGGTGTCCTTATGAGGACCATGCAAAAAGAACCTTACTCTTTGTCTCCACTTATGAGGCATCAAAGTTGAGGCAATGAACAAACTTTACACTTATCGAAATGATGACATTGTGGGCTTTATTCTATGGTTCACCACAATCACTTGTTGATTCTTTCCATGAAAAAATTCTAGAGGTTTTTGTTTTTAAGTTGGCAAAGCTCTTTTTTTTTTATATTGAGAAAATTATAAAGAAGTTCAAGAGTGATGAACAAACTTGTGCTTATCAAAGATATTAAAGCATTGAAGTGGACGCAAGTGTAAATGAGTTAACACCCATGTTTGTGGAAGATCTTCTTGGTCAATTTTCACCAATTTTGTAGGTTATTATTGTTCATGCAGGTGAGTTGACACCCATGTTTGTTGGAGATCTTGTTGATCAATTTTCACCAATTTATTAAGGTATTATTGTTCATGAATTGTGATGACTTTAGTAAGGTGGAACCTTTGACACTACTTTTTGGCCATCCTCATCGACTTGATGTTATGGCAAGCTATACTTTGCATTCCTACAAGGCTTTAAGCAACCAAAAAAATAAAATAAAATATCAAATACATCAAGAGGTGTTTGCAAGGTTTGAAAGCCTTTGACTACATACTTATTGCTTATGTCAGTTGTTTATGAACTATCATTGTGAGATTGGAATTTAAAGTCCTCGAAATATCTAAGTTTGATGGACATCCTCTACCTCATATAATATCTTCCAATTACCTATTGCGAGATTGATTATTAAGATGTACTTAGAAGCATTGAAAAGATATGTAGTGTGAAACTTTGAATAAATTGAGAATTGTCTTTTTGACCCCATTAGCACATAAGCACAAAGGCTACACTTCATGTTGTATTTTGTAATTTTGACAATGAATGGTACATTTTAGTGTGGATTGGTTATTTCTTTTTTTAAAAATAACCATTAGGTAGGTTATTTTTTGAATTTTTTTGGGGGCCATACATGTCATCGATATCAATATCAAAAAAATTTAGGGTGTTGTGTAGGTTATAATAAAAATTTGGGTAATAACCACTGGTTATGCATAAGGGGTGGGTTATCAAATAAGTGGCTGAGAACCACCGGTTAAGCTGTTGTTTACACACTGGTTATAGGGTTTTAAGAATAAATAAATATAAATAAAAATATTCATTTTCCGTGCTTTAAATTTGTTCGTATTAGTGTGAAGATCGATAACCTAGCTGGATGATGGTAATCAGGTCATCCAGCTAGGTTATTAGATTTTGAAAAATCCATACCAAGTGGGTATCAATTCAACCGGTTATGAAAAAATCAATAACTAATTTCGTAGGTCATTAATAACCGGCCAACACTGGTACATTTAAAGATTCAATTCACAAAAGGTATGCAAACTTTCATTATTTGATGACTGACAAGTTTATTATTATGACAAATAATATGTTCATACTTGACAATTTGGCCATCCCGAAACAAGTGCCCTCTTGGCTCTGCCTCAGGTGGGCGCTTATTTCGGCAATATGCCCCACTACAAGGGTATCACTTGATGCAAGGAACCAGCACAAAACTATTTAAATTGATTTCCTTGTCTCTACTACAGTACCCTGGTTCTGAGACTTCTGTTTGTCAAGGAACCGGAGGGTCTGGGACTGTTGTTGTCAAGGAACCGGAGGTTCTTTGAAAATTCAAAGACACACACAGCACTGGGTCTGACTTCTGAGTTCTGTTTCTTCAGCAACACCTTCTTTCCCCCATTAAAACTCAGCAGATCACAGGTAAGTAAGTAGTACACATCCGACAAATTAAAGCAGTATAGCAGACCATCACGAGAGCACGAGATGAAGCAAATCGCACCCATGACTCCATGACCACCGTCGAGTGTTGTTGCTCGAGGACGGGGACAGCGCCTGCCTGCACAGTGCACACTGACTGACTGACTCACTGCCTGCCTGCCTGCCTGTTCCCAGTTCGTGGATCCCCGACTCGACTGCAAGGATCATTGGGCACACTAGCTTACGAGAGACCAATCGCGAATCGACTTCCCATTTACACATTCCACCAGGCCCACCCACCTCTTAGAGGATCTGGGATCAGCAGCTCATCGTCACGACGTGGGCTGAGCGCGTCTGTCCTGGTTTCTCCACTGCTCTTCCCCACACAGATTCCCTCACAGAGAGGCGAGTCAATCCAATATTTTGGATTTTTTTTTTCCCAGGCTGGAAACACCCTTCCTTCACTGGAAACCTGAAATAGAGAAAAGCTCACTGCTGATTCTCACTCAGAAGAACTCAGGAAAGAACTGTCAGAGCCGGTTCTTAAAATGTTCCAGAATCAAAGAACCGCAGGTTCCACTTAGTGTAAAGACCTTGCAGAATTGGTGCTTTGACTTTCTTTTTACAAATATTTGGGTACCAAGGTTATATACCAATTATTGGGTTTTGAAAATTTGAGAACCAGCAGGTAAGTGGGTATATACCCAGGTTGATAACCTGGAATCAAAGAACAATTGGTTCCAGTTAGTTGAAAAACCTTAATGAACTGGTGGTTTGACTTTTCTTATAAATATTTGAGAACCACGGTTATACATCAATATTGATTTTTGACAATTTGAGAACTGACAGGTAAGTGAGTATATACCCATGTTGATAACCGGTGCATATCTGTCCCTCCTCCTAAGAACTAACTGCCCAACAGGGGAAAGAACGATGGCCAGAGAAGAAGGAAAGCCCCTTCAGGCCTCAACCACAGCAGCAGTGTTCTAAGTCTTGGTTGCTCAACCTCAAGGCTCTAATCATTAAGGTCTGGGTGGCAGATTATGTCATTTTCTTGAACACATTATGTGACAGAATGTTCTGCTGATGATCATACACTTAAGTGTTATGATGACCCAAATGTGTGGTGAACATGACTTTTCCACAAAAACCCGATAATCTGCCACCCCAGACATTAACCCCTAAATGTCAGGGCAAGCCAATTTGCTCCGCTTTCGAGTGTATTTTTGTATTTTCTCTGCCATTTAGGGGTTAATGTCATGGAATGGTCTCGCCCTCACCCATTCTGTTGGGAAAGGCATCCTACGAGCCCCTAAGCCAGAGCAAACCCCTTAGGGACTTGCATGGCGCCTTACCCAAGGATGGGCTTGACCATTCCATAGTACCTAGATAAGTGGCCCAGCTCATGGTAGGTCAGGTTCACAATCATTTATATGTTTTGTAAGCTAAAGGCAAACAACCAATGTTGTTGTTTCTTTGATTCATTAACCCATTAATGTTTGATTTGTAGGGATGAGTGTGCTTTGTTTCATTGATAATTGCATGAATAGGTCCTCCAAAACGTCAAATGTTGAAAATTTCTTGAGAGCATTAATAATGACAAACTTAATATTAATAATATGTGTCTACCATAAATGCCCCCCATTTTCCAATTCAATGCAATGGTATGAAGTGTGAAAGTGTTCTAACTTATCATCATATCCATAAATCTGAAGATATCTGAATCTATCTTAATCTTCAAAGGCTTTTTCGCTCTCTTATGATCAAGAATGTCATGTCTCTCTTATGAGAATAAATGGCATAAGCCTGAAATATGTCTATGCCACATTTTAAGCCAATGGGTTAGATTTAAATCAAAATCTTAGATAAACATTAACAATATTGCAACCTTTTTGTGTCTAAGGGGCCCATGGTTTCTACACATCTCATTAGCAATGTCATAAGTCTTCAATAGGATGTCCACCTTAATATGCCATATTCTACACGAATGGATAATATTAGATGCAGAAGCCTTTATATAAAGTAGCCATTTTGAAATCTTACATGATCAAATAGGATGATTAGGGTTGTCGGCCAGGTAGGTCATGATCTTGTGATCTATAATAGTAATTATTTCAATTTTTGTCCACCTGAATTTAAAACTTTCCAAAAAATTTGGTCATTAAAAATTCTAGTTTCTTATATAAAGTAGCCATTTTGCAATGTTACATGATCAAATATGACAATCAGGATTGTTGGCCAGGTAGTTCATGATCTTGTGATCTATAATAATAATTATTTCAAATTTTATCCACCCAAAAGAGATGTCAGAATTTTAATTGAGATTAAAAATTTCCCAAGAAATTGATCATTTTATAATCTAATTTCTTAATGACAAACAATAGTTGAAATATCATATGATAAATTGGATGGTCATGTTTATCCTCGAATACTTCACACAAAGTGCTCCCAACCACCTTCCTTACAACATCAACATAATTCACAAATGGTTCATTCCACATTGGTGGTGGTCAAAGTGGGTAGATAAAAACAAAGCCATTGCCGTAGAATAAAATGTGATCCATCATTCCAAGGCACAACTAGCACAAACCATCAAATCATATCTACAAAAGTGATGGATGGGGTGGTCACATATTATCCACCATTTATGGTGCACCTTCAAATGTATCCAACCATTAGATAATACTTTCAGCTTTGTAAGATGACTCCTCATCTCACCATACACATAGAAACCATGAATAGGAGCTTCCAAATTCAAACCCAAGAATGCTCTAAAAGCACTATCCAAGTGCCAATGAATAGTTGAAAATGGAATCTCATCATACAGTATAAATCATGAATTACTCATTTACAACAACCTTCACTTTGTTTGTCACTTCAACCATTTTGGAACATGTGAACATCTTATTTTGTATCTTTTTAATTCCCAATAGTATTTGTTGTAAGGTTGATCAATTGTAATTGACATGTAGTTGGATCACATGATTACCTACAATTAGGTTCAATTGTCCAATGGTGGAGTTTCTTTGTTGCCCTTGACCTCTTCTAGGATCAAGGTAAGGTCCTTTACTTTGGAAAATGCCAAAGTGAGGTCCTTTTTTTTTTCATATGTTTACCATTTCCAAATGTGTATGCATGTCATGTTTGTGATCCAATTATCCACAATATTTACACTATCTACAGTACATTATCCTCTTTTGCCTTTATGAAAGGAGAGAGGAATGTTGATTGTAGATTTAAAAGTCTTATCTTCCATTATAAAATTTCAACATGATGAAAGCCAAGTTTAGAATGATCATATATCTAAATTTGACATGAAATTTGGTAAGCTGTTTTGGCCAAATGTATGGCATTTTAAATCAGATGGATTGCATCACTAGGTTTCAAGCTTTCAATAATCCCCAATCTCACATTAGAAAAAGCCTATATATCATAACCTCTTTTATGTCAGCATTTTCTCAACAAACACAATCTACATCTTGCTTTATCTTGCTTCTATTTGAATTCCCAAACTCCACACCATTTAAACGATTTGTGTGACATGTTAAAGATGATTGAAACTAGGAACCAAAACCATAGATGTTGGATCTCATTGGGTGCTTGGGAGGAAGGATAGTTTTAACATGATTTATTCCTATGATCATGCAAGATGAAGCAAAAATTGAAATCAGCACAATGAATTATGATCACAATGAAACTTTCAACACATTATAAAACTTTTGTGAATATAGGTATTTGGTTATACCCTTTACCCTTCCAGAACCCAACACTTGCAAAGCACATATTATAATCAAGATTATACATACAAGCTGAATCTTATTGGAAAAACATCTAAACAACCTTCAATCATGGAATTGTACCTGCAGAGTCCAGACTGACCTGTGGCTTCATGAGAAATTGCTTGTCCCCAGCAATACCCACAAATCTGTTGTTTGGAGTACAACTGGGAATGCAGTCAAAATAAAACATTCTACACTTCTAACTAACCACTTTATAATAATCCTGCCAACCAGATCTTTGTTGCTGAAGCACCCAATGTAACTTTACTTATTTCTGATACTCCTGCACAGACCAGACACTCAGAGAGTGAGTGACACAGATGGCCCAAAAAGATTTTCTTACAGCAATTTGTCATTTGAACAGCCATACAAATTATGCTCACAGCAGGTTGATGAGGCCAATTCCAAATTTGGGGAATGTTGCAATCGATCTTACATATTTCCTACAGCTACAGCTTTGGCCCAATTTGCCCCCTCAGATCTCACAAATGATTTCATAAACATGTAACAGGAGCTTTAAGGCAGGGTCAGCTAGTGATAGAAAGTAGGACATTAAAGCATCTTCTGCAGCAGTAGTAAAACTGCTCTGCAGGTCTCAAATTTTCACACAAAGGAAAATGGACTTAGCTCCTCTAAGTTTGTGCTATATATCATGGGTGTCGAAAGACCTGAGGAAAGAAAATGATTGCTTTTGGTTGGCCAGCCATAGTGATTAGCCATGATATAATTAGGACGTGATAAATAGTGATATTGTTTCAAAATATAATACATGGTGGGAGCTGCTCTTATATTCTTGATCAAACTCTTATTCGGATGGATATCAAAGCAATGAGAGTCAGTGCAAAAAACTTGGAATTAGTTGGTAGCTCAAACTTTCAAGAGGATTGGATTGATGGCCAGATTATCCAGTTCTCCCATTGTATTCTTAAAGATGGTTTTGATCACATCATAACAATACAAAATAGTACTGTGGGTGTGAGTTGAAACATGCAACAAACGTGCTTAGTCAAATCTTGGGTAGGTAGAGTTTGTATGACTTGTAACATATTATTGTGTTGCAGCAAGAACCCAAGAGAAAAACAAGCTGAGGAAGAAGCTGTAACAAAACTACTGAGCACTTTGATCACTCTCTGATGATCCTCTGGTCAGCAAAAGATTTTTGAGCAGGAGAGTAGGTCTAAGCAGCCTTCTTTTTTTGGCATGCCAAAAATTTTATGTCACAAATTGGTGATGCCATTTTGTTCGTGTGAATTTGTGTTGTAAAATCTTAGCTCACAAATTCAATGATTTTTCTAAAATACAAAAAGTAAAAAAAAAAGTCTGAAACAATCACCAGATTTCTATACATGGTTCAAGTAGGTAGTTGAAAATATATGAAGTCTTAAAACTTTTTTCATTTTCAAACTTGGCTAAATCGACTTATGGAGGATTGCCACCTCGGCAACCAAACAAAATTGAAAACAAAAAACTGGTCTGAAGGGTTTTTTGACCTGAAGCTGATAATAAATTAAAGGGAAAAAAAAAGAGAAATAAAGATACAGAGATCATGCTGGTCAGAATTAGAAGATCTATAGGAACCCAAATCTTTAGTACAGATGGCTCCCCAGACTGTTGCTTCTTCATGTTGCTGAGTACATTATCTTCTCATATTTCAATAGGAAGGCAACCCCCTGCTACTGAGTAGTTGAGTGAGGCTCCTAGTAGATTGTTGAAGGGCTGAAATTGTTGATGTAATTAAAAATAAAGCAGTTTTGGTGTAGCAACATGGCAATGTTTTATGACAAATGCAGTGGCTAAATCTGTGTTTTGCTAGTATGTTCTGGGGCCTATTGGGGCAGTTATGAATTCAAGAACCACTGGATAACCTGCGGGGGTCTGTTCCTGTTTCTAATAACCACCCAACACTGCAGTGTTTTCTTTTTGTTTTTTTTCAGTGTAGCTCAGCTAGCCTCTCCAACTTGTACTGGGTCTGGGCGAGGTGGCACCAGCCACATGGGTAACGCCAATTGGTAGGTTACATTAGCATTTTTCACATGATCTTATGGCTATTCCATGTTGAAGTATATGAGTGCAAGGTGGTAATTGCATTTTTCTTTTGTAGGATGTGACTAGGTGGTTGCTTAAGGTGAAATTCTGGCTACACAATATTGATTATAGACAAAAAAAAATTTATTACTTGTATGCTTTGAAGGGGGGTGTTTGAGCCTCATATATGATTCTATTATACTTTATTGCAATTGAAGGCTGACCTGCATACCACAGAACCAGTACAAGCTCACAAGATGTAAAGAAATCAAAGCTATACAACAAGATGCCTTAAGGGGCATTGAACCCCAATCCATAAACTGCTTATGTCCAATTGCAATTGAAGGTTACTACGTTCCCATAGAACCATACATCAATCACAAGTATCATAAAAATGAAAACACACATAGCTTTAGTGCAAACATGCATAAAAAACAAGATGGGTTGTGGGGGAAGATTGAACCTAATTTATGAATGGATTTTGCCCACAAGCAAGTGAAGGTTAACTTGCAGAAAATCACACAAAACTCAAGACTTGTTATGAGTTGAAATCAACTAAGAGAAAAGTCCTCACCATAATGCATTCATATATGCCTAGAGGTTGGTGACATTAAAGTTATTACAAAGATAGAATTGCATTAAATGAAAAACATACCTAGACATGTTGTCCTTAGAATGCACTACAAATCCACACCATACTAACTTTTGTTAGTTTGTCAATCTCAAATCTCTGAGAAAGGCCATCCTAAGTGGTGGGCGTTTGCATGTCTGCTTCTTAAGTATGAAGCATCTCCTACCTAATTAAAATTGGAACTATTTTGAGCAAAGTTCCAATTTCCTGAATTCATGTCTTTTTTATGTTATCTAATATTTGTCAAAGGTGCACTTTGCTATGGGATGGACTTGAGAAATGCTAGTGTAGAATGAAAATGTGCTTAGAGAATATTTTTTTGAATATACATCTTAATGACCATATCCAAATGAATTGTGAAATGGTTTTTCAACTTTTTCTTGATGTGGGTCAAGGTTTGAGAAGATCTATTCATTCTCTATTGAACCTAATGTGATCAAATGAATATTTCAACAAGCTTCATATACTTTGAAAGCATGTCCTTCAAAATGCCACAAGATACTAGCCTTTGCCATAACTAAGTTGTTGGGTTACAATTAAAGGGTGGTAGAATGGCAAAAGTGCAATTTTTTTTCCATGGTGACCACCAAAAAAAATGCTTGTTGATTCAATTTCAAACCATCTATCTAGCAAGGTTGGACACATCACACCATTATTAATAGTTACCCTAGGGTGGCAATATTGTTTTTGGGCAATGTAAGGTGCCCAAGACATGTTTGGTTGGCATCAAGTTACAACCAATATTGCAAGTAGATAATTCTTGAGCATTCAAGACCTATTGTGTAAGGAATATATTGGCAAGTTTATTGATTAATTGTATTGCAACTTGGGTGCATTGAATTTTCACTTCTTGCACCAACCTTGCCCACATCTCTTGAGTGACCACGTTGTAAAGACTAGTCAACTTGCATGTTTTGTGGATATTATAAATTTTGCCATAGTAAGAAAATGTTGCCTCTTGTATTCCAACGGTTGGATTGTTTTGCCACACAATGTGCAAAGGATCAAAAGTCTAATCAATGAAGTTTGGAACTATAGGAAGTCAATGTAGTTGTACTTCTTTTCTTCATCACAATATATGTTGTACAAATCAACTTGACACAACTTCACATTGTTCACAAAGTCGCAAATGAAGGTTTATTAGTTTTGAGCATACTTGCTCAAACTTGCAAAGTTTCCCAACATAGGCATCACACAAGTAAGTTGTATAATGGTGTCAATGTCACACAACAATTCATAAATTGCAACTTCAAACTCAATAGTGAGAGCATTTTGTGCCATTTTCACCACAAGAATCTTGAACTTTTCAAGGACCACCTTGCTTGGAGCAATCATGTTAATCCATCCCGAATCCATCTAATCTTGATGTTGTGTAAAATTTTGAGACCCTTTGTTTCCATAATTTCAATTAGTTTCCATCTTTGGGTAAATTCACAAAATAAAGAGCCAAGGGTGCACCCATAATAAGGACTTTAGTGATTGCTTATTTTGAAAAATTCTTGGTATATATTAGGAATCTTCCATTTGTAAGCTGCAAAAAAAAAGAAAATCTTTTTGATTCAAAAGTATATTACATTATACTCTTATGTGAATGTGTTTGAAGAATCTCTCCAAAATTATGTTATTTTCAAGTCCTTTAAGAGTCATTTATGAGTTTTTTCAAGCAGTAAAAACACTGTAAAACATTGGTTACAATGATTAATCAATGCTTTTGAAAAATAAAATTTCATTATATTCATCTCAAATTATTGCACATGTTTCCAAAATATATTAAGAAAATTATCATCAAAATATATTTTAAAAATGTGTACTATTAATATTTTTTTTACATGAAAACATGAAAGACAAAACACTAGTGGAAATGTAATTCCTAGTGATACCACCAAGGATGGGTTTGCCCTTTTGTGATTTGCTTTATTTTCACCAAGATTTGAACCCTCTTGGAATCCTCAACAACATAGGCATGCATTAAAATCTATGTTTAACTATTTATATTAGTCACTTCATTGTAACTTATGGAAATGTAGTTTGTTGTTTAGATGGTTGTTTTTATGGCTACCAAGACCACATTGGTCATGCATTTTGTCATGCCCCAACCATTAATGTTGTTTAATGTTTGTCAAGATTGTTCTCCATTTTCAAAAACTATAACAATTTGTGTATGCTATCAAAGTTAGTGATGGGCTTCCACAATTTCAAAAGATGAAAAATGCAATGAATTGTAATTATCTTATTGTGTTGCATTGCTTGGAGTTGAATGCCATCACACCTAGTTATGGTGCAAATCTTTTCATTTTCAACATGTTGTTTATCAAAATTGATGTAAGATTTCCCAAGCTCCTTGTTAGGCCAATCTACTTTGCACATTTGCTTATCATTGTGTTTTTTTAATCCATCAAGTTTGAAGACAAGCAATTTCTCCTCATGTTCAACTATGGAGTAGACTTTGCATTGAACCATCCGTATCTTGCCATTTGGCCCAACAATTAGTTTCGTCCAAGGAAAATTTGCAACTCGGGTCAAAACTTATAACTAAGAGCCAAAGGGATTACTTTGGAAAAGGACTACAAGTCCTTTTTCCCAAAAAAAACCTTTACATGCAAATGAATTTTTTAATGAAATTTTTTATAACTTGTTGTAAAAAAATTTAAATGTTCTCCAATGCATCACATTTTTTTTGTTAATCATTATTGAATACATATTAATTTTTAAAAGTGTGCAGATTCTTTATAGATTCAATGTTTCATCTTGAAAAATGATCAAAATTTTGAGTCATCACCAAAAATTAAAATTCATATTATTTAATTTTATTACATTTTAAGCTATAATTTTTCTTCATACATCATGTACATTACAACCCATTTATATATGGTAAAGGATTCTTGAAATTTTGAAATTTTGAAACAATTTTGAAACATTCTTTGAATTTTTCAAGTTTTAGAATTCCATATTTTTAAAAGTATGAGTGTTTTTTGAGTGTGGCTAATATGTTTTTATCATCTATATTTTTTTCAATGAAAATTGTTTTAATATATGAATAATTTTGATAGTCCTTTGCAAAATTGATTTCATCTTATGCAATAAGTGTACATTTTCAAACGTTCTAAATTAAAACCAAAACTTAAAATTGGATCAAATGAGTTTTCTAAGTTCCTTGACATTCATATGAGGGAAAAAAAACTAACTTGCCATGATTACTATGGTTTTAAATGGTAATTTTTAAAAAAAATTGATTTTGACTAATTATGTCTAACATCCAACGCACTTTTTGGCTCCTAGTTTCGTGTTTTGACCCACCCATGGATCTTGGAAGTTTTGATTCAGTTCCTGCTTGAATTTTGTTTGTTTTTTGTATTTGCAAATCTTTTTTAACTCATTCATGAACAATGCGGTTGATAGGATCAATCCTTAAAGTGCTAGGATTAGTTGAAATAGAAACCCCACTAGCAAATGCATTAAGAGTAACATTAACAACAACACAAGCCTTACCTTTGTTGGAACTAGAAAATATAAGGGGACTTGAATTCATGGGTGTAGAAGTAGAGTTTGTAGAGAAGTGGGATAAAACCATGAAAAATAGTTGTACTTAAAGTTTTAAAGTAATTTCAAGGGTGTCAATGTGAAAAACAAGTTTGCAACACACACTAGCAACAAAATGCATGAACATGGAAAAACTTTAAAACATGTAGGTTGAAAGCAATAATGGAAAACAAACCTTTGGTGAACCCCATAAATGTGTGATGGGAATACTTGGAAACATTACCATAGGTTGAAGGTAAGAAAGAAAAGCAAAACTCTGCCACATTGCCAAATTTCAAGAATTTGTAATGGAAGAATTTGGAAACACATAGGTTCAACACAAGAACAAAAATCAAAGTTCTATTAAATTGCAAGAATATGTGATGGAAGAACTTGGAAACACATGGGTTCAACACAAGAATGAAAAAACAAACTTGATGCATTTACCATTTGCAACAAGCTCCAAATTAAGTACCATGAAGTTGGAGAACCTTAATTGGTTATTGAACATTTCTTAAACTTGTTGCCAATGTGCACCACAAGTTGCCAATTCTCATTGTGTATTTGCAAGATCTCAATGTTTGTTGTGCAATCCGATTTGTCATTTGTAAACCCCAAGAAACCTTTATAAGACCCAAAATTTATTCAAACCATGTTCATTGGTGCTTTGTTCATAATTCATAAAAACTAATTGGTATTTTATTTGTGATTTGTAGGAACTAGGTGGCATTGTATTCATAATTTAAAGGAGTAAGAATGGTGATGTTTAATGAAAAGGAATCATAAAAAGGTGGTGAAATTGTTCATGACATAACCCTAATTGGTGAACTTTTCAAAGATTTACCTTACTAGGCAATATATCACATCTCCACTACCAATATTTATGATAATAGATCTTGAATGTTGGTGGATTGTTAAAGGTCCATTCATAGTTGGGGTACACAAAAGGAATGTCTTGCCCCAAAATCATTCTCAAGACACTACTTTGAATGACCATTACATTATATTATCACATATTTCTTGATTAAAATGGTGGTATTTTTTTTTTATTTGGATGATTAAAACATGTCTTTAAGTGTCCTGAAAGATGACTTAAAAACCATGTCTCACTACATAGTTTTATAAAAAAAAGATTCACCATGAATAGCAATATTTGTTCAAATTGTTCCATATTTTAACCACAAATAAAATAAAATATGTTCTATATGATGGCATAAATTTTTAGTATCATTAATCACCAAATTTTGTGGAATTGATGCTAGAATCTTGGACTTTTTAATGAAAAAAATGTGTTAATAAGGACAATCAAATTAATTTTTAAAATTAAAAATATCCATTCTAAAGGTTTGAAAAGAAGTATAGGAGATGTGGGTGCAAAAAAAGGACATTGTTTGATGTTTTTAATAGGGTTTTGGCACTCTAAATGAAAGTATGTCATTTTGGATTGTCTAAGTAATCTTGCATTCCTTTTTGGTTTATATTTGAATAGGACATTCAAATTTTGTTCAATGGATTTGAATCATTCATTATAACACTTATTGGTTGAAAGCCTAAACATACATATCCCCTTTCATTGTTTAGCATCTTAGAACATTCATTTTGCTAAGTCTTTGCTTTAGCACTTAGGTCACAAAACAAATGAGTATCATGGTTCTTGTTGTGGTACCCCAATTGTGAATGCACCTTTAAGTGAAAATCAATGTTTTGTTGATCAATTTTTGATGAAATCTTAACGCTAACCCGTTTATGGGTGTCATTGGTGAGGATTTGAGGTTGCATAAATGTGAAATTTTGCTAGAAAAAAATGTTGTAAGATTCATTTGAACTTTGAACCCCTATAATAGTCTACCTTTTGCAACATGGATGGCCAAAAACATATATTAATGTTTAAAATTACAAATAACTAAATATAATAAGATTGTTGCATTCGAAACTTAATCACAACTTGTATAATAAAAAATTGATAGCAACATGAAAAAAAGGTGAAAATTTTTCATTGAAGAACACAATTACATATGCATCCATACATAACTTTCATAGCCTACACAATGCATCAATGTAGTAGTGATGTAGTAGTGCACATGAAATGTCTTCCAATGTTTTACATTTGCAAGTAACAATGACCCAAATGCAAAACTATAAATAATTTAAGTTCCAACATTAAGTTTTTGTATGAACCTTGTTATTAAAAAACAAGGTTTAAATTTGATGGAAATAATTATGGAAGTTGACATAAATGTTAAAATTATCCTTAAAATTATTCTTTGAGCACTTTTTCACCCCCACCTCTCTTCGATTTCTAAATGTTGTTACCTACAAAAGGAAAAACTTTAATTAAAATTATATGTCAAATATTGACAATCTTCATTTGTTGCACATGATTTGTCAAAATTTTGGCTTTAGTTATAGCATTAGTCAAGTTATGCAAAATCAAACTCCAACTAGTTTATCACTAGTAATGATGATAAAAAATGATTTCACACTTTGATCTTACCAACTTAAAAGGTCGATGTACTTCTTTGAAAAATATTTTAAAGTTCAACTTTCATGCTACCTAAATTGTTTGTATTGTTATTGTGTTTTCTTTTCTTTTTTGCAAATCATTTTTTATAGAATTTATTTAATATGAAAAATATATAATATATAGATTAGTGTATTTTTTTTTGGGTTGAGAAATGTGGGTGAAATGGCCACTATTTCATATGGCCATGGAGGGAAAATTAATGACTAATGCATGTGTATAGGTGTCAAAACTAGTGGCACCTTCTTGAAACCACAAGAATGGTTGTGGCTACTTTCTACAAACTAACAACTAAAGGTTTGGTGATTAATTTTTAAATGTTTAGCCGTTGTTGGTTATTTTAAAAAGTTCATCGTGTGTATATTGGTGATAATATTTATGATGTGTCAACTTTATTGGCAATTTATGAATCTTGAATTGAGATTTTGTTACCTAAACACTAACTTACAAGTTACGACAAATCAAAATCACATACAAGCGTACAGTAAACAATGATGGATCATGATAAAAAAGTTAAATAGATGACTTATGACGGAATTGAATGTTTATCTAAAATGACCTTGCCTTTTGCAATAAAAGTGTGGACTTGCTTAAATAAACACACAAAATGTGAGTTAAAATCCAAATTTCACATAACATACAAAATTGCAAATTAGATAGTAGTTATGACATGATGTATACTTCATCAACTTACCAAAATTATAAAACCCAAATAAAATGGCAAATCATTGAAGGCATAGAAAAATTATTAGCTACACATTGTAACTATAACATGTGCTCAAGTTGATGTTCCCAATATTGAATTTTGATTTTTGGAACAAAAACTACCTTCAATTCCATATTGCCAATTTGCCACTGCCAAACAAAACTTGCACAAAAATGCTAGAAATGTAAACTTCAACCATTAATATTATAATGGGTATTCTTCTCCCTCCATGCAACTATGGCCTAAGGAAAAGATTCAAGGTTGTAGAAGTTTTGTGAAAACATTTGCACACACATCAAGATGGGTGATGAGATGACTACAAATTAAGTTTGCCCTTCATGAAAATAAAAATGCTAAAGCAATGTTCATCTTCAATAGATCCCAAAACTTGGCACATAGTAAGTTTGGCAAGCTTCACATGCTCAAATATGCCCAAAGTGAACACTTTAGAACTTGATATAAACAACCGCATGCGCTTCAAATGGTTGCACTCTTTGCCATCCTTTTTCAAGATTTCAAAACCATTATGGAGCATGGTTGTTTTAAACAGAGAGGCTTGAGATTCAAGCTTCAACTTGTCAATTGGAATAACCATCAACAACTCATAATTAAAAGTTTTTCGTGGCACATAGTAAAAGACATGATGACCTCCAAGTGTAAAGGAAATGATGCCTCAAAATTTGTAACAACCTAATAATGTGGATTGACCACCCCTAAAGCATTCATCAAATCATAATTTGGGAAGTGCTAGTCTAGTTCATTTGAAAGTGCATGAATTGTATCAAAGCACTACAACTAAACATAACCACAAATGTTAGAAAACAAAGTAGGGTTCATAGGTAAAACAACCCCAACTTTATGGTCCCAAGAGTGAACCAAAATAATGTGACCATTGAATTTTGTAGCACATTAATCATTATCAATGGTGGGCAATTTAATAAAAAGCAAAGGCAACCCATCATGCTTTCTAGCCAAAAGGCTATGGAATGCATTAAAAGTTTCATCCTTGAACTTACATTTAGGATCAATGTGAAGCTCATATAATTTAGCTCTACACATCTTGATTGCTTCAACAAAATCACAAATGTATACATCCTTCCCTTGAGTGTACTTGATCAAGGTATGAATTAATTCAAGAAGTGGTAAGATGCAATGGAACCCAAGAATGAGTTCCAAATCCAACAACTTTTGCAAATTGGATCTTGCAACTTCATTTTCAATATGATCTTTTGACATCTTCACAATGAGGGTCTTATATTCAACCGCAACCCGCTTGCATGGAAATAACATGGAAATCCAATGAGTTTTAACATTTTGCAAGATTTTGTTACCTATGGTGTCTAAGAAAGTTGCAAGCTTCTACAACTCAAGCAATATTTTGGGACTTCTTGCAAAATAAAAATGAAAGGATTACAACAAATCTTCCAAACGATGCACCATGGACAAAGAAAAAAAGGTTTGAATGGCCAAATTTGTACAATGTGCACAACAATGCACTGCCACCAAATATGGAGCCAATTTCTCTAACATTTGCACTAACACACTAATTTTGCATCTAACAAACATAGACCCACCATTTACTCTAATGGAAACTATTTTTTTTCTAATCTCAATTTCTATAAGCCCCCTTTGGATAAATAAAGTTTGTAATATCACATTGTAGATGTTTTCAGCAATAACACCATTAATGACCCTCTCCAAGTTCAACAAAATAGGTATTCATTGCCAATTTTCAAGAATATACCCATGGATAGAAATCCAAGACTTAGTGTTAGATGTACTAACTTCATTAGTAGAAATAACAAGGAAAGGAAATTCTTTTATCACTTCTTTTGTGCATTTTAATACGACATCATAAATACTTCCTGCCATCTCCCAACTTAAGTTATTAAACCAATGCTTCTTGGGCATGTTTTTGAGTTTGAAAAAGCAAAAAAATCCTTGAGGGACTCATAGTCCGCAAGGGACAACCTTATTTCAACAAGTAAAACAGAACAATAAACTAGACCTTTTTCTTTTTCTTCTCCTTAATCTCCCCCAAATCCAATTAATGAACCACATTGTTATGAAAATTGGTAGCATATAATGTTTCATTCTTTGGTGCACGAAATTCTTACATTAATAGATTGTACCCTTTGCCATCCCAAGGTGATGTGTTTTGGCCATTTTTCTCCCCACATGTTTCTATAAGGAATCCAACTTGGTTGCCAATAATTTATCCTTGCCTTCAATGGTCATGCACACTTTGTAATGCACCTGGCCAAAAACACCATCACTTCTAGCCATTGATTCAACCCATAATAGTTTAGCAAACTAAACATCTTGAAAGGTTTGATGAATTTCATATTCTTTATATTTGAAACATTTTTCTTACTCATACACTTCAACATGAGGCATTTTCATAGGCACATCATTGATAGACACAAAATTACTAGAGGAAAAAGGCGCAAGGTTAGAATTTTTAAGCATTGAAGCTCCCCAAAAAAACTTGTATTTGAAATTGGTAGGTGGTTGCAGAGGAGTTGTGGAAACTTGGAATTGTCGAAACTACCAATCTACCACCAACAAAATGACAAAAGAAACACAAGTTCAAGAAAACACAACATAGTTCAAAGTCTAGACTCCAAACCCCTAATCAACAATCATCAACAAATAACACAAAACATGAGCATTGAACAAGTTCATTAATATCCAAACTTTAAGGACTAAAGTTTGAGATTATAGTCCAAAAGTTAAAAGGCTTTTTGACTACATAGTGCATAGTGCACATTGAATTTTGGAGTTTAACATAATTGCATAATGTAAGACCCAAGTTACACAGTGCAAATTTTAGGGAAAAAAAAATCTATTTGCTAATGAATTGAAAGTCAGTTCTTATCTTATTGTGATGAATCATGATGTGCGCACATTGCCTGTTGTTGTTGTTGTTGTTGCATAATTATAACATCTCAATTCTCCAAGTTGGATCAACATTTGTGATTTTCCATCACAAGCCACATCTCAAGGTCACAATTTGCAAATCTCAATGTTGAACCCTAAATGATATAATACCTTACTACCCAACTTGTTGCTTCAAAATTGAGCAATGAACATCAACTGACATCTTGATTATCAAATGTTGCATCTTGAATCTTGAACTATTTAGTGGTCCTTGCACCGTGCACATTGCAAACACAAGCATCAAGGTTTAACAATAACCTTCAACAAGTTGTAACTTGTAAGCATTGAAGCCATGCTGCCATTGTTCATAAATCTTAGAGACTAGAGTGGTGATTGAAAAATCAAAGATCGGAAGGTGAAAGTTAGGTGAACAACTTGTTAGAATGAAATGTTATGTTGGTAAATGCTTGTGCTAAAGGGAAAAAGAGGTGGTGAAAGAAAAAAAAAGTTGGGTTGGTGATGGTGACCCTTGTCATAACTCAAGTGCATTTTGGTTAGAGGAATAACATCCATCATTGGATGTGGCAATCTTGTATTCCTAATCAAGAGTCGAAATGGCTACAACCTTAAACTTAATAGGAGTGAGAGGTGAAAGCAATAACACTTTGTTGTTAGATTTGACTATTTTGAACCTTTTTCTTCCCAAAAAATTGCACTACAAAACCACTAGTTCCCTTGGCATGTTGGGGAGTGGCTCTAAATTGCCAAACAAAAAATCATTGATATAGATGATTCAAATTTCATTGTAACTTTAAACACTTTTACAAATTGTGCTCAAAATGCACCTTAGTTTAGGTAAACCATGTACATGTATACATCGATATCTTTCTTGATGCAATATCTAGATCATGCGTGAAACTCACAATTACATGAAACAAAACATTCAAACACCAAAAGCTTTGCAAAGTTACTAATTAGGAGACAAACCTACAAAATTAGAAGAAAAATGATTTATGGCATACCAATTTCAAATTTTCTTTTTTCAAAAATTTCATGTAACACGACTTTTGATCATCCTTAATTAAGATTTATGATTTAACTAGATTTGGCTACAAACAAAAACTTGAAAGTAGAAAGATTTATGGAGCATTTGATTTTTTTGGCTATGTCCTACTAAAATTTAATATAAAATCTTGGTGATTTAATGTTTTTTTTAAAGTCTAAATTTGACAATTAAAGACATTGAAAATCTTTGACTTGTTGCTTGTTTGGGAAAAAAGTTCTCTAGTATTCAAAATTTCAACACAAGGAAATGTTCATGCCAATGTATTCATCTTGGACTGGGATTTCCAAACCATATTGAGGTGTCCATGAATTATAAAAAGGTGTTCATATAAGTTACACTAAATCAAAAGAAGTGTAACATTGTCAAGTTCTATGATGTGAGTGTGATTATAATGCTTATATTTTGCAAGTTATTACATGTTAAAATTTGTCAATAAAGACTTAGATTGAGTTTATTAATTTGAGTATGTATATAATAGGTTATTTTGATGTATAATTCATAAATTGCAAGAGTTATGGACTTTTAAAGTTGAAAATTGAAGATTGCAATTTTTGCTTGTTAGTTAGACAACACGTCAATGGAACCAAATTTGAAAAATTTTACATCATGTCAATTGTAATAATTTAGTTATGAACTTTTTTTAATTGTAACAATAATGTCTTTTAAAAAGTATAATATGTCACATTTAAAATAAAATTATTTTATGTTGTGATTGTGCACACATTCACATATACAAAAGCTTTAGGTGGGCTTTAGTTAATAGGGGAAAGCCAATCAAAACCATTCTCAAGAACCATGTAATTCTTGCTTAGTCACCCCCAAAAACTAGGTAAAATAAACTTCAAATGGTGGAACCATAATGTTTACCTTAGTGGCCTTAAAGATGATCAAATGGAGGCCCTCAAGAATTTCCCACCAATATATTTTTGTCCACTTCTTGGGATTGTGTGGCGCCTTTGAGAAGGGTGAAAACCTGATATATTGGACAACAAATTTATTAAATATTATTGTTCAACAAGTAGATTCTATAGGATTTACAACAATCAAATCTTCATTTTCAAAAATAAAACTTTTGGTTTCATATTTAGTAATCAATGCCCTTTTTGACAAAAAGGTGAAAGATTAGTGCAAATTGAATGTCTTTCCTATGCCTTTCCCATGGGCCGTACCATAAAATTTCAACTTATTGTGCAATTATTTGTTACCTTTTAGAAATATGTAATTTCTTAAACATCAAGTGCAAACCATTTTTTCCCCAAAATATCATGATACTTTTTCACTTTATTTCCATTGCCCATATATATTTCCTAGGCTTGTCTTTGTCCATATGTTTATGGAGATAATTCTTTCTGCACAAGTATCTAGGCTTTCCAATAATGGGATTTTAGATCTTAAAATGGCACCAACTACAAACCCTTCTTAAAGAACTTTTTCTAAGCATGAGTGTCTTGCAAGCCAAAGCTCTTGAAACTTCCTTGCATTATTTTTTCTTGATATGAGGTGCTTTTATTTTTAGAGACATGATCATGATTGTGACAAATCTAGAATTGTGGAGTGATAAGGGGTGCACTCTTTGGGGTGGAATTTTCAATAGTGATTAAGGCATGGTGTTAAATACTACATGAAGATTTTGATTATTCAAAATTATATCAACATCAGTAGTAAACAAGACAAAACCTTATCATGATCAACATTTTTGTTGGAATTGAAATACTTCACTCTCAAATTCGCATGAAGTGTGAGGGGCTTCATTAGGTGTCTCATCAATTATCCATAGAATGGTACTTGCACAAAAACAACAAAACTCATTCTTCTTCAATCCATGAAAATCCAAATTGACCAACTTCTCACCACCTTTGCACCCACAATTGACACGGCACCTTTTACAATCTACACAATAATGGTGGCTATTTGTGATAAAAGTAGGGTACAATGGTGCAACATTTTTGTGTAATGGTGAAGTAAGAGCTCATGCTATGGTGGTTGATGTGAAGGAAAATAATGCAACTTGCTAACTATTTTAAATGATGATACCTCCAATATTTAATTAGAATATATTTAGTGATAAATATGGGGCATTCTATGATGTGAAAATGGTTAATTCTATTTTCCCCATCAAAAGTTTAAATTCAAGACCTTACATTAAAGTTCTAGGTTAAAATTTGTGAGAAAAATAACTATCATACCTTCAATGTTGTGATTAGTAATCATACAAGTTTTCCCTAATTGAATTGCGCAATAGAACTTACACTAAACAACAGTTTAGGGTAGGATATTTGGTTGAAGATTTAATATATTGAGGATGTGGTTTTCATTTTCAGAAATTGCAAATAAGGTGGTTATACCATATCCTTGGAAATATAGAACTCTCTTATAAATATGAATTATGGGTCCCTCACACCATATCCAAATTTGTGTTATGCACAAAATTAACATTTGTCTAAATATGGGATTATGTTTAAATCAGCATTTTGTTTTAATATAAGTTATGCATAATTAATTTTTTTGCATATGTTAAAATCAAAATTCAAGTGATAATCAACCAATAAATCCTATCCAGAACAGTAGAAAAATTGTTCAGAATGTAATAAAGACTTAAATAATTGGACCATCAATACCACATGCCAACATCTTACTATTAATGAAGGTAGTTTGTTTGCTTTGTCACATTGAGATCTCACAAACGACAACATCTTGTGCCCATGATCTTGGTAGCCTATATTGGGAAGCTTTGATGAGTATGAGTGCACAGAGGTGGTTTTCTAATGTTTAGACCTACAGTGTGGAAGTTATTGAACTTTGAATATCTTTAATTATTTGAAATTTCAATAAAATGAAAAATTACAAAAGCCATCAATATCATTTATTTGTGCTTATAAAAAAAAATAGAAAACAACATGTAGTATGAATAAATGTTATTTCTAGAGATGACAACATTGTGGCTTGGAAGTTGGTAGTGGGTAAACCTAGTGCAACCTTAATAATAATGCCTGAGCAAAAAAGGACACAACAAACACAACATCAGTAGCCTTTTGAATGTAGATCATTTGTATTGGGATAAGTTAGTAGTGCCGTGTTTAATCAATCACTCACAACAGATATGACTTGAATAAGTCAAGACTCTGATGACTACCCACAACGAGATCACAATCCCACCCCATTTCTCCAGATTCTACTCATGTCACTACAAAAGGCTATTAGTAGTATAGAGGATGAGGTAGGGAGTGGAGAAGGCATGGGATATGTGGGGGATGGGGGAATAGGAGGAGCACCAAAAGGGAAGGGAGAGAGAGGGGAATAGGACAGGCACCAAAAGGGAAGAAGGGAGAAGAGTGTGAATTGAAGAGCTTAAGTTGAATTGAATTGGTTCACACAAGGGATATAGTAGGGCTATTTTTGTTCCAATTAACCTTCTTGTGGTTGGGGTGTTAAACTTAAAGGAGTAAATTAACCCATTTAACTTTAAAGTTATTATTCAACTTTAACTTATTAAACCTTTGCATTTAACCTTACATTGAGCCATTTAGTTTAGACTTAGGGTGGAAAATTCATATTACATTGTATTAAGATGACACCCAAATCATGGAGGATACTTTAATCTTTTGAAATCAAGGGGTTGAATCAACCTCCTTATTCTGGCCTAAGTTGAAACCACATTTCAAAATATTTAATACATTTATTCCTTAAAACAATGTATCTGATAGCATTTATCTCCTCCATGACACATGAGATAGATACCAATATTGGGCAGTTATTATTATTTTCATACTTGCCTGATTTGGTTCTCAAAAAATTTTAATTAAAAAACCGAAATGGTTCTCACATTTTGGTTCTTTAATTTTATTTTCCCTCAATCCTAACTAATTCGTGGAAATTTTCAAATTAAATTTCTTCTCACGTTGGGCAATTAAAAACCTCCAAAATCATTTGGTTATTGAAATTCAAGATTCTTGCCAGTAAAAAGAAAGGCTTGCTCCGACAAGTGATATATATTTTTTCAATTTTCTGATGTGATTGTGTCATTGCCTAACATCCCAAGAGGGATTTAGAATTAATTAATATAATGCTTCTAGAACATGCCTAAATAGTAAAAGAACTAGTTTTAAAGATGGTACCAAACTAAAATGTGGCTTAAAAATTGAATTTCAATTTATTTATGTTTTTCATAATTTGAAGACTTTTTACAAGGATAAAGGGAATATTGTGACAGAATCAACAGGAAAAAGGTCTCATACATAGGTAGGTAGGAAATAGGTAGGTAGGAAAATAGGTAACTACTAAGTAAGTAGATGGTTTATACATACTAAACCAAACCCAACATGTTTTTATTACTTACCTACCTACCTACTATCAACCTGCTTGTGGGTTGTTAGTGGGTAGGTAGGGGGAAAAAAAAAAGCAACTGAGGTAACCACCATGGTTAGCTGGGGAACTGAAACCCAACAGAAAAACTGTTTCCTGACCACTGACCATTCATCCTTCATGGTGCACTGGTGGGTGCTGGATCAGTGTGGCGGTACCTATGTATGCAGATGTGGGGATAGTAAGTACAAGGAACTGGACAGATCATGGGAATGTTTTGAGAATGAGGATGAAGAAAGCAGCAACCCAGCCACTATGATAACGTGCAGTAGGCTAGCAAGCAAGCACCAGTGGCCTTTGTGCCATGGGCTGCCCATCCTCAAGCTCCATTAACCTTTAGACACTGTTCCTAACCTAACCTACCCTTTAACTATCTAACTTTGATGGCTAACTTTGGCCATCAACTTCTCCCTGCTTCTTCCACCTTTTCCAATTTAGCACTTAGAGAGTTCAATTGACCTTTTTACCTCTTAATTTAGAGCTTTGTCTATGTAAATAGAGGACAAGCCTTTATGGCATTGCCTTGGGGGTGTATCGTGCGTCTCTTGTTTTTTTACTTAGTTTCTTTTTCTTTTGAAGCTTTAAAGGTCATAGGGTGTCACGATTGTGTGCAATTTATTGGCCTTGCCTACCAAGGCAAGGATATTGTGTTTGGATTCATTATAGAGTATATAGTAGCTTCAGGGATTTTGGCTCCTAGGTAGTAGGTTTATTTTTATATGAGGATATTTATATTTTTATAGTTTTGAAAGATGATATTTTGGCTTGTGTTGGAACTTGAGATTAGTTATAGAGTTATGTTATCTTGAAGGATTTTGGCTAACCATGGTAATTACCTCAGTTGCTTTTTTCTTTTTCCTAGCTAGCTACCTAGGTTGTTAGTAGGTAGGTAGTAAAAACAGCTCTCACCTATAGACGAGACCTATATTCTACAGAATTAATTATGGAGGTGAAACCAAATACTAACTCAGATGAGGTTCATCACAACTGAAGTAATTACAGGCATCCAGTGGATGATGGTGCACTGTTGGAAGTGGCCGGAAACTGGGTGGCTAAAGTAAAGTAAGTAAGCACTGCTGATAATAAAAAGCTTACAAAGATTGATGGGGCTGGCGGTTGGGCAGCCCGTGAAAAAAAAGGAGATCGAGGTGCGCTGGAGGGCTGGAGGGGCCCCCCACCCACGCATGGACACTATTCCAAAGCATGTGGAACAACCAGAATCGCCACGAACACGATTCCAGTATAAAACAAACACAAGAACATCTCCTCAATCTCATTACCATCCAAGGAAAGACTCTTGAGAGTTGTGGTGAAGAGTTTTATGCTCAGAACTTGCCTGCAGGAGCTTGAGAAGATTCAGTTCTGATCAGAATTAGTGTTGTTGTTGTGGTTGCACGGTCGTCTAGAGTGAGTTTTGTGGATATTTTCAGAGAGCTCCTCAAGGAAGAGTCCATCATGGGCGACCATTCTAATTCATGTGGTAAGCTAGTTTGGAGCAGCAGTAGGCTCATCATGGTAAGAACTCTGGCAGCTTTGTTGCTCACAATTCATAGCCAGGCTCGATCAGAAGCTCCTGCATTGCTGCAAGGAGCTGGAGCTGGTGTGGAAGACCATTTACTGCAGTTGGACACCACGCCAGCAGCAGCAGCAGCAGCTTCAGCATCTTGCGTGCTAGAGAATGCGGACTGCAAGATTTTGGAGCTTCTACAGCATAATCATGGGCTGCGTCTCTCTTTCTTGCAAGAGAATACGTCGTCGGCTGTAGCAGTTTCGCGTGATTGGGGTCTCATCAAGCACTTGCAGCCAGCTGCAGTTCTGCACCCAACTTCTGTTCACGAGATTGCTGAACTCATT